>UMEI01036242.1_pt1 | contig 9581 bp, 4 predicted proteins | sample 1964711 | NCBI WGS metagenome assembly UMEI01 (sample SAMEA4836016, study PRJEB28245) | human gut metagenome | biome: gut microbiome; material: fecal sample | place: Denmark | collected 2008 | reverse complement strand
ATATATCGAAAGCTCCTGCTATCTTTGATCTAGAAAAACTCAAGTGGATGAATGGTTTGTACTTAAGACAAATGCCTTTATCTCAATTTCATCAATTATTACAACCTCACTATCATTTTATATCTCAACCTGTTGACAACTTAGAAATTTCACGTATTCTTCAACCTAGACTTCTACAAATTCAAGATGATATTATTCAAGAACTGCTTGATTTTATCAATCAGCCCCTTCCTTTTGATATCACTATTTATACACATAAAAAATTCAAAACCAATCCTGAAAAATCTTTACATGCTTTAACACTTGTAGAAAAGCATTTTCATGAAATCAAAGATTTTCAAAATGATGATGATATTCTCACATTCTTTAGAGAACTTGCTAGAGAAAATGGACTTAAAAATGGTCAAATTATGGAACCTGTTAGAGCTGCTCTAACAAACAAACGTTCTAGTGCCGGTGGTGCTGTAGAATTAATTCATATTTTTGGTAAAGAAGAAGCATTACAGCGTATTGAAACAGCTATTCAAAATTTAAGTCATACTTATAAAAAATACGATGCCTTATGACACCGTATTTTTTATATTACTTTTTGAATAAAGAACTTTTCTTGATAACATAATACCCTGCACCAGAAACCATCAAAAGAATCATCATTGGTAATAGAGATGTTGTATCTCCTGTCTGACTCACTGTTTCCGTTTTATTTGCAACTTGTCCAACAGGTTTTTCAACTTCCTGAGGTTTCTTATCAGGCTGAACAGTTATTTCAATATCGCTATCTGGTTTTTGTTCAGGTTTCGTTGTATCTTCAGGTTTTGTTTCTTCTTCTGGTTTTTCCTCTGGTTTCGTTTCTTCACCTGGTTTTTCTTCTTCAGAAGGTATAACCACTAAAGCATCTAATGCTTGTCGTAATTGTTCATACATTTGATCAACATCTTTTTGTGATACATTTTCATCATCAATGATTGCTTCAACTTGTGATAACAATGCTTCTACTTTTGCGTAACTTTCTGTTGTATATTGTTCTTTATCAAGTTGATAAGCTTCATTAAAGATAGATGTTAAATTATCTTTATGAGCCTTTTCAACAAGTCCTTCAACTGCATGATTTAAAGTTTCAATAGCTTCATTGACTTCATCTTGAGTTGCATTATCATTACTAAAAACTTTTCTTGCTTTTTCTAATGCTTCAGTCACTTTTGTAATAGAATCAGGTGTATATTTAACAGTATCTAAACTCTGAGAAGCATTATCAATAGCTGCAATTAAATCTGTCTTATCTGCCATCTTTGTTAAAGCTGAAACTGTTGCTTCAAGATTTTCAATAGCTTTTAAAATATCTTTTTTTGTCGTTTTTTTATCATTACTTAATGCAACAAGAGCATTTAATGCTTCTGTAAACTGAGCCACACTTGCGGGTGTATAAGAAGAAACATCAAAGTCTTTGTATTGATTATATGCTTCAACTAATAAATCTAAATCTGTTGTATTGTAAACTTCAAATTCCCATAATGAATATCCATATTCACTAGCTGGTTCAATACCTTGCATTTTGACATATCGTGCTTGAACTGTATCAAATGTCAATTCATGAATACGATTGTTACCTTCTTTTATTTCATTAATAGATAGCATAGCTACCCCATCATCTGTGTCTTTGATATGAGCTACATCTTTCCATGTTTGTGCATCATCAGATACTTGCACTTTGTATTCTTTAGCTCCTGCTCCTTCCCACATCAGTACAGCTTTATTAATCTCATAAGTTCCACCAAGATCTACATAAATCCATTGATTATTATAATCTTGACCATCAGCATCTTTTTTTCTTAATGACACCCAACGTGATGCTGTACCATCTGCAGCATTTTGTCCAATACCTAAACCATCAAAAGCTAAGGAAGCCTTATGTGACTTATATTCATCACTTGATTGTGCTTCTTTATTTAAAGAGATATTTTCGTTTGGTCCTTCAACATCTAGGATTGCCTCACCATAGACTTCAAATTCCCATAATGAAAAGCCATATACACCACCTGGTTCTAATCCCTGCATTTTCACATAGCGACCAGTAACGTTATCATAATCAAATTCATCTATACCACCATTACCATCTGTGATATGTGTGATATCTTTCCATTCTTTAGCATCATCAGATACTTGAACTTTATATTCTTTAGCTCCAGCACCTTCCCAATTCAAAATAACTTTTGAAATATCATAATTTGCTCCTAAATCAACATAAATCCATTCATTTTTAGCATCCGGTGTCTCTTTTGTTCTTAAAGATACCCAACGTGATTGTTTACCATCAACTGTTCCAGTAGAACCATCAAAAGCAAGTGATGAATAATACTGTTTATTTCCATCATTTGTATCTATAAACTCTGAACTTGCCACAGAATCTTTATTTAATGCAATATTCACCTTTGGTTCTGGTTCATCAATATCATGATTGAACTTTCCATAAACCTCGAATTCCCACAATGAATAACCATATTGATTATTGCTTATATCAATACCATGCATTTTTACATATCTTGCCTGAACTTCCTGATCAAATGCGATTTCATCAATACCAGGTTGTCCATTTTCTTGCAAGTAAACTTGTGTCCATTTTTCACCATCCATTGATACTAGAATTTCATATTTCTTTGCACCATTACCTTCCCAGTAAAGTTTAGCACCACTTAAATCATAGATTCCATTTAAATCAACTTGAATATATTCATCATTAGAACCACGATTTGAAACCCATCTTGATTCTTTACCACTTGTTCCATCAAAACTTCCATCAAATGCTTTGTCAGCAGAATAATTATCTTTATATATTGATGAAGTACTTGCTTCTTTATTTAAAGCAACGTTTTCTTGGCTATCTGCCTCTATAAGATTTCCATAAATAGACCATTGAATAATCTGATAATTGCTTCCACTTGATTCATTCAATTTCAATCGTACATATTTAGCTTCTTTATTTCCCAAATCTAAAAGAGTTTCTGTGTCTCCTTTTCCAACAACTGTTTTGATAGTTTCCCAATCTTGAGCATTATTAGAAATTTGAACTTCATAGTTTTTAGCATAATTTTCGCCCCAATCAATGCTCATGTTAGATATTGTATAAACTCCCTTTAATTCAACATAAATCCATTGTTCTCCACCTTGTGTTGAAATCCAAGATGTATTTGATTTATGATCAACTGCATTTGTTGGTAAATTCAAATCCTTAATTGTGCTTGAAAATGCATTTTTATTTGATGCTATATCTTCATCTACAAATTTTCCATAAACAGATAGTTCATAAATACTAATACCATATTTTAATTGCGTTGACTTATGTGAATGAACTTTCACATAACGTCCATAAACAGGTTCATCATAACTATAACTATCAAGATATTCACTAGAAGTTTTCTTACCATCTTCAACAGTTGTCCAATTCACTTTATTATTTGATACTTGAATATCATAATCATCAGAACATGCTGATTCCCATTGGATACTCATAGCATCAATTTGTGCATAATGTCCTAAATCAACGATAATCCAGTTATCATCTTCATTTCTTAGAGAACTCCATCTTGTTGAAGTATTTCCATCAACAGCTTTTTCTTTTGTATTACCTGGATCATTTGTTGATGTACTGCTGACTTCTACCACTTTATTTAAAGCTAGTGATTCACTTGCTTTCCACGTGATTTCCTTAATTTGATAATTCGCTCCTACTCCATTACCAAATTTAATCATAATATATGGATAAACACCATTTAAATCAATTGTATCTTCTCCACCATCACTATCTGTAACAGATTTCAACAATTCATATTTTTGACCATTGTCTGATACATAAATATCATAATCACTGGCATAGTTTTCATCCCATAGAATATTAAGCATAGATAAATGGTTATTGTTTTCTGTAAAGAAACTTACCCATTGATCTTGTTGAGATTTACTTTGCCAATATGTTACTTCATCATTATCAAATGCTTTTTCAATTCCATGATCTGACACTTGTGAACTTGTCTGATAATGATTGTCAGCACCTTCATTCATTGTCATTGTTCGACCTGCATAAGGTAAACCAGATGATACAAATGTTGTTTGTGATTCATGATTACTATCTTTCATTTGTACATTAACTGTTTCATTAGCACTTGTATCGCTAACAGCTAATGAAATTTTTCTGGTATCACTTGATTCATCAACAATGACACTACAAGGTTTATCAACAGTAATTGTCATACCATTATTTAAATCTAATGAACCGGCTTTATAGAAGTTAATTTGTGTAATCTGTAATTCGTTATGTCTTACAGCTTGAATTTCTGTTGTATTAGAAAGAATTTCAACGGGAATTGTTCCTTCAGCATATCTCTTAACTTCATTGACATTCTTATCTGGTACAACAATATAAGCATAACTTTCATTATCAGGATTTAATCCATGATCAATATAAGCTTTAAATGCTGGTGCAACACTTTCTTTAGCTTCTTCACTCCATAATGATGGATTATCCTGTTTTGTATTGCTGACAACAACATCAGTATTGTCTAAAAAGACATATCCGATATCATCGTTATATAACCATTTTGTGTTATATGTTTCATCAACTGTTTCAATTGGAACTTCAGTTCCACCAACATTTACACCTTTTGCTTCACTTTGATTAAGTGTTGTATGAATTTTGACTTTCTCTGTAGAATTGATACCTGCACCTAATGCTACAAATTCATCATCAAAGAAGAAGTATCCTTTTTTGACTTGTGTTCCTTTTTTATTCATATCGTAGGCTGTTGCCCCATATTTTCCATTAGCTACACCAATCGTATGTTCTGTTCCATTTGTAAAACGTCCATAATTTGAATAATCCTCAACAACACGTGCAGCGGTTGTTGTTCCTGGAACATGTGCCCAGTCATAAGTTGGATAAACATTGTTATATTCTTCACCATCAACAGTTATATAAGATGAAGCTGAAGATGTCCAATAAATCAACTGTCCACCATCTTCTTGACCAGTCCAGCTTCCACGCCATTCTCCACCAATAACTTGATTAGAATCCATCTTAATATTGACACCATAATTATCACGCATATGTGATGCATAAGCTGAACGCCACATATAATAGTTCCCATTCTTACCATTTGTCGTACTCTTATCAGTAATATTGTTTAAAATAGCCTGATATTGACTAGCACGTTCTGTATCAACAGCCATCATTCTTTCTAATGGCAAAATATAGGCTGATGCATAATTGTCGTAACCAATGGCTGAATCATATGGACGATAACCAAGATACAATTCCATAATATCATCTCTAATCGTCCAACTTGTTCCATCTAACATGTAATCAGCCATTAAATCAACAATATCTTGATCAAAAGCAAACTGTGTATCATTTAACATATAAAGCCAATAACTCATATCTCTAAACATAGAAAGACCATAGCCGTTAGAATAGAATTGTCTCCCATGCATATAGAAACTATTGTCTACTTGTACAGCTTCAGCAGTATTGTCATCTTCCTGTACAACTAAGCAGTAACTTAAATAATTATCAACTAATTCTCTAAGATCAATCATATGTCTATCTTTTAAAGAATCTTTATACTTTGTCCCATTTTCTGTAATAATAGCGTAGTATACATAATTTTGATCAAACCAGAGATTATTTTGACCAGTACCATATTTTTCTGGTGTTTTCTCTAATAACTTATAAAGTAAAACATTCATTGTTTCTTCTGTAATACCATTTACTCCATCCATCATTAAAGCAATACGAGAAAATCTTAATTGGATACCAATTTGTCTTTCCCACCAGTTTGTATTCCATGGCTCTTGGCCATTATTAGCTGTTGTCCAATGTTTAATCGCTAAATTTAATTTTTCAATGACTTTTTCATCTTGATAAAGATTATTGCCTTCAACATGATATGCAATTGCAATAGCTTGAAGACGATCCAATGCCAAATAAGGTTCCCATGCCCCACCATTAGCGGCACTTCCTGTCATTGTGTAATCAACATCTGCAAAAGAACCGTCATCTTGAATCATATCAAGATAATCTTTTGCCTTAGATACATAACATGTTTCTACTTTAGCACCATCATCAAAAGTATCTTGAGAAATCATAAATTGTTTTAATCGTGACTTAATTGTTGCAAAATCATCACTTGCTGCATAAGATACATTTAAAGAACTTAAAATCATTCCTAGTGATAGTACTAATGATAATGTTATTCTTAACACTTTTTTTATCATTTCTTTCCCTCCCATTTTGTAATCGCTTACTATATTAATATTTTTAGAGATTATAACTTGAATTTCAATGCAAAATTGCTTGAAAAAAGAGCTTACTTCACAGAAGCTCTTTCTATAATACGAACACTTAATAATTCTGTTTTTTGAATATAATCCTTTCTTTGAATACGATCCACTAAACGATGCACTGCTTCCTTCCCCATACTTTCTTTTTGTACTTGCATAGTTGTTAGTGGCGGTTTCAACTTTGCAGCTAATGGTGTATCATCAAAGCCGGTCACACCTATATCTTCAGGAACTTTTATTCCTAAATTTGTTAATGCCTGTATAACAATAAAAGCATTAGAATCATTCGCACAAATCAAAACTTCAGGCAATTCTTTTGATTGAAGTCTTTTTTCTATCTCATCAGTTTGGTTATTGAGAACATATTTTTCAATATGATCTAAAAATGAATATCTTTGAATATAGGCATCATCATTAAATGCATTGATTACTTGATGATTCATCAAAGCTAATTTATATCCTAAAAAACGATCTTGAAAACTTAAAGAATAATCTAAATCACCAAAGAATCCTATTTTTCGATATCCTTTTTGTATAATATAATTTGTCATCATATAACCACCTTGTTTATTATGTGTCAATACACAATCCAAACTATCATACAATGATGTAAAATCAACCAATACAATAGGTATTCCGGTTTTCTTTAATTTTCTTAAATTCATATCAGAAATCTTACCTACAATAATGATTCCAGCAACTTTTCTTTCTATAACACATTCTGGTATATCCATATATTGATCTTCAAAATAATTCATTATAGATGAATATCCTAAATTTTTAGCTTCTTCTACAATAGATTTTAAAACAATGGAATAGAAATGCCCAGTATCAGCATAATAACTCTGCATCAATATACAAATATTAGATCTTGAAAATACAGATAAATATTTCCTCTTTTCATTTATATAGCCCATTTCATCAGCTGTACGTAAGATAAGCAAACGCATTTCATCACTTACACCCGGTTTATCATTTAATGCAATAGAAACAGCATTAATAGAAATATTCAATTTTTTAGCAATATCTTTCATCGTGACTTTCATATGTTCACCTCCATACTACTTATGATTGATAATATATCATCAGATAAACGAAAAAGCCATGTATTCATGACTTTTATAATTCTTCACCATTTGTTTCAATGACATGTTTGTACCAATCAAAAGATTTTTTCTTCATTCTTTTCATATCTTTTAAATCATTATTTTTACGATTGACATAAATCATCCCATATCTTTTATTCATATTAGCACGGCTGCTTAAAATATCAACTGGTCCCCAGACAAGATATCCTCGACAATCTACACCTTCTTCAACTGCTTTTTTCATTTCTTCAATATGCTTACGCATATAATCTATACGATAATCATCAATGATTTCACCATTTTCATTGATTTCATCATCACAACCAAAGCCATTTTCAACTACATAGATAGGCATTTCATAACGATCGTATAATTGACGTAAAGTAATTCTTAATCCAACAGGATCAATTGACCATCCAAAATCAGACATTTCCAAATATGGATTTTTCTTAATCACAACATCATTGACATTTGTTAAACTTTGTTCTCCATAATGAGAAATTGTAGACATATAGTAACTAATAGATAAATAATCAGTTTTTCCTAATTTTAAAATATCTAAATCTCCATCAAGAATTTCAGGCATTGTTCCTTCATTTTTCATATTTGCATAGTAATAAGAATTATAATGTCCTCTTGCAAATACATCTAAGAAAACATAAGCTTCACTTTGTGCTTTCATACTTTCAAGTGTATCTAAAGGATGACAAGTTTCAGGGTAACTTTGAACAACAGTTGCCATTCCCATGACTTTTCCACCTTTTTGGTGAATATAGTCATTGACCAAACTATGTGCAATCAAAGTATTATGCATAATTTGATTATCAAATGTTTGTGGGTTCATCCCTTCAGGACATACTCCACCAAAAAACATCTTTGGTCCTTTTTGTAGTATTCCATTTTGTTCATTAAAAATAATCCAATAATTAACTTTATCATTATATCGATCTACAATTTTTTTGCATAATTCTACAAAAATATCAACAACTTTTCTATTCGCAAAACCATTATATTTTTCTTGTAAATAAACTGGCATTTCAAAATGATATAAAGTTGGAATAGGTTCCATTCCTCTTTCTTTTAAGGCATCAATAAATTCATCATAAAATTGGAAACCTGCTTCATTATAAGTATTTTCATCACTCATCAATCTAGACCAGTCTATAGAAAAACGATAAGCATTAAATCCCATTTCTTGAAATAAATTAAAATCTTCTTTATATCTATGATAACTATCAATACCATCTTTAAAATCTGAGAAATCACCTGTTACAGTAAAATCACAGACAGCTGGAACTTTTCCTCCTTCCTGATAAGCTCCTTCACTTTGATGAGCAGTGACTGCCCCACCCCATAAAAAATCTTTTCTTAACATCATATTGACTCCTTCCATTCACTACAACCGACATTATCTCTTGTTCTTACTTGAAATACAATCATTTCTTACTTGAAAAAATAAACTTTTCACTTGAAAAATAATTTTGATTTTAAGAAAACATTAATTTCAAAATAATTGAAAATCTTGTATTAAGGACTAAAATTTTTAAACTTATAGATAATAGATCATAAAATGCAAATCCATTATTTCATGTTTAATATCCAATCCTTTATAACCATTATGAATGAAAAACTCACAACTTAAATATCCATCCAAAAATTCAATGATTACAATACAATCAGCATTCATAGAAGACAAAAAATAATTAATACAATATATTTAATTTATTTGTATGATAAAGCACTTTTTTAATATAAGAGAATGAATTAAACATATATTACACTTATATTCAAGATAAATATCGAATTTTTCAAGTAAATATATGTTGTAACTTTATTTACGAATGATGATAATTGATGTTAGAAAGGGAGGATTGAAAAGTAATGAATTTAAAAAGGAAATTATTAATAGGTTCTTTGACTTGTTTAATGACAATATCCAATACATGTATTGTACATGCTAAAGAACCTAACACCGGAAGAAATCTTGAACAAAGATTGTTAGAAGTAGTTGAAGATATGCCTAATATTCCCAGCAACTATAAATTAATTGATTGGGAAGACAGAGGAAAAAAATTAATTGAGTTTGTATTTGATCATACTGCTACTAACTTTGAAGAAAATACTGAATTTTCAGTAAAAGATAATCGAAAATTTTCGACGATT
>UMEI01006108.1_pt1 | contig 9607 bp, 6 predicted proteins | sample 1964711 | NCBI WGS metagenome assembly UMEI01 (sample SAMEA4836016, study PRJEB28245) | human gut metagenome | biome: gut microbiome; material: fecal sample | place: Denmark | collected 2008 | reverse complement strand
TTCCGATCCAGTTCGATTCGTTTGGGGGTATCTCTGCAACCGGTAATGTAATAGGTTGCGGCGAGATTATCAGTAAACTTGGAGACGAATGCCTCTCTGATACGAGAACATTTCTCATTGATCGAATTGTTCCGGTGATTGGAAATTTTAAAAATACTGTCCTGTATTTTCATATAATCGCTCCGGTTCGACAATGTTTTATAGATGAAATTGAGTTTTCGCATATATTCCGGTTTGCTTAAATCCCGGAACATGATCCCTCGCGGATAATCCAGAAAGAGAAAATAAACAGCCTTGGCCAACGGCGTCATCTTGATCTCCATATTTCCGTAGTCCGGCAGAAAAATACGATAGTCCGCCGTTATCTCCATCCGGCTTAGCTGCGGCTGGTGCATGTCCAGAATCTCTCGCAGCAACGTATCATACCCATACAGTTGCAGTATCTCGATATTTTTTTCGACCTCCATCGTCAGCCGATAGGCGATTTCGGAGAAGTCGCGATCCGCATCTTCGGTCGGATACGCATACTCGCACTTAATATCTTCTAAACTATTGAGGACATTGGGTGCTTTTCTGGTTGTATTTTGCAGAATCCGTGCGATATCGTCCGGTTTATCCGGGAAGATGCAGATAATCTTTCCCTGCTTTCTTCCGACATCGTTCACTCCGGCCAACAACATCGGTTTGTTCGGGCACGGCGCTTTTAGTCGGTCGAATAATCTGCGGGTTAAATCGGCAGTAAAGTATTCTCCCGTCTTAGTCGTTCGATATTCCCCGGGATAATTGTAGCTCAATATTTCGGTTGCCGGTTTCTGGTCATAGTAGATAAAGGATCTGTTTTTGGTTCGGAGCATTTCCGATAATTCATGAAAATGCACCCGAATATAGATGTGATACGGTTCGCAGTATTCGGGTTCCAGATAATAGATGCTTCCCGATGCCAAAAATTGCGGACATCGACCTGTAAAGGTGAGAATGCGACGTTGCATAATTAATTCTTTTGGCAACAAAATACGAAATTATTCCGAGATATTTTCACCTCTGCAAGCCTTGCAAAGATATAAATGCGGTTTATTTCTCCATTATCTTTGTGCTGAGCAACAGCCCGAAGACGGCCTGTGTTGGAATGAATGGAAAAATTTGTATATTTGCTATGGCGGTCTGCGACGGATTGCCGACATATCTTTCCACGAGGGAAGCGTTTGACTGATTCTTTCTAACGAAGTCTGGTAAATTTCAAGCAGGAGAATAGGCAAACCCGTTTCACGCCTATGGTATTTCAGGCGTGGGCTGTTGCTTATTTTACTGCAAGGTTTACCAGAGCCCGTTAGATAGGATAAGTTGACGGTACCACGCTTTTCTTTTTGATTACTAACCAGCCGGGGTACGGGCGAAATTCAATAATTTTATATGAAAAAACTACTACTCGGACTAACTCTATTTTTTTGCGCATATGATTTAAACGCTCAGCATATCTCAACAGGGAACTATAATTTCGGAACATTGCGAACTCCGGAAATTCATGATTACGGCCATATATACAGAGAAATTGGAAATCAATTAAATATGCAGACTGCTGAATTGCCGAATAAATTTCGGTTTAATTCAAATCATTGCAAAACATCTTTATACAACCTCGTGACAGAAAAGGAAATCTATTCTAATGAAACAACGATAGAGACGACTATTTATCTTGATTATTTGCAAAATAAGATTGCCATTGATGCGAACGCTGGAGATTTGAAGATTTATGATTTAGGGCAGTTCAAAACGAAAATAGATCAAAACGAATATATTGAAATACATGGAATATTACCCAACGTCGGACGTTTTACGATTAAACAAATTGCGGACAACGGTTGGGTTATCATGTTATTTCTTCGCTCCGAGGAGATGTGCACCGTCAAATCCTATCGGGCCTATATGAGTGGAACCTCTAAATAGATGAATACATTATGAAATATTACTCATTGATCTTGTCGTTATTACTATGTTCCTGCAATGGCTCTAAACAAAATGAAATAGACGAACTACAATGCCAACTTTCGCTGTTGGAATTGGAAATTGCGGAACGAGATACGCAAATCAAGACTTTGGAAGATAGGATTGATATACTGTCAGACGAAATTGCAAACAATGAATTGGCAAAAAACGAATACAAAGGTCAAGCAATCGGATTAAAATATAATCTGACCGAACTATCTCGCAAAGCCAAAGAATTATATGCAGAAACAGAGCGAGAATATATGCGCAGAGGTTTATTAGCATCCATTGCCGAATCCATAAATGATATATCCGAATTGGCAAAAAAACAGGCAGAGGCAATTTTCGCCGCAACTATGAATACTGATGATTATTAATTTGTTTCAGTTCCACCATGTGCCGCATTATATTAATTCTTAGCATAACGATTTTTGTATCTTGCGTTTATCATTCTACGAAAGATGAAAATGTTGGCATGGAAGATTTAGTAGAAGAATCGTTACCACCACAATCTTCTTGGTTTGTCAAAAGCACCGATCCTGCCGATTCGGTATGGATTGGTGTACTTAACCGGATTCCACTACCTCCGACTATTGACCAAGACAGTCTGATCAACGTTTATTTCAAATACAAACAGCCGATAAAAGGCTATGAGGTGACCGCTCGCTGGATGCTTTCCAATGCCCACAGTTGGGATGGATATATCGTCATGAATTTCCGGAATACAAATTCCGGAGCATCATTTCATGTAAGTTCCGATGAATACGCCAATTTCAATACGGATGAAGTTGCTCACGCCGACAATTTCAAGGGATATTATGATGGCGATGTTTACTATTTCGAGTACCCGTCCAAAGAGGAATGGCAGGACAGCCTATATTTACTGGGATATACTCCTCCGCCTTTTCGGTTTCTCGACGTGGATTTTGACGGCAAAGACGAACTGCTCATTTCCGAGTGGGAAAACTATCTTCCCAACAATTATCATCAGGTATATAAAATCCGAGGGAACACCCTTATCGAACAGGATTATGTACCGCTCAACCGGCTTTCACACAATTTTCAAATAGATACGGTTCGTCAAATCATCGTATTGCGTGAACATAACGGGCCTGATGATATAGCGGAGCTTTATTTTTCCAAAGCTAATGCGCCGATTCTAAAGATAGAGCCGCCGCAATTAAAAACATGGAGCGGACAATCCATCGTTGAAGAATACGCGAGATTATCATGCCATCGCTTTTCTTTGGATTCTATTTACTCATATCACAATGATTCTCTGTATAAATACCTGAACATTAGTATTGCCTCTAATGAACGACTTCGGGGAAGATTGCGCGAATATGAAAAGATTTCCCAAATATTCGATAAATACTACGATCCGTCGTGGGATTTTCCCGGAGATTATACTATCGGAATCGCAGATTTTCCCACGCCTGAATCTTCCAAACGATTAGTTCTACGATACAAAACTCTCTTTGCAAAGGAAGCTGAAACTTGGGCCGAACTCATGGATAAGAGTTTCAGGAGATGGTTGTCGAAAGAAATAAAAGTCAAAGATTATTCGGTTGCTAACTATTGGCAGGAGATGAAGTTGATTCGGGCTGCGTCGCTACGGGATTTTTATATGTCCTTGTGTAATGAAGATTTCATTCCCGATCGAGATTACGCCCCGATTGATACCGCGGAGATAAACCGGTTATCTTCGGTTGAAGAATATCAAAATACTACCGAGCAAAAGCGATGGATAGCTTGGTTTAAGTCACGGGAACGAATTTCCCCATTTTTACCACCAAAACTTCGCAAAGTATGGGATAATTGTACCTATAAAGCATGTCATTTAAGGCTCAAACAACTTACTATTCGACATATGCAAGCTGATTCAACCAAACAAGTTCAAAAAAGGAATTAATACTTTTATCTTAACTTCACATAACATACGAAGAATTAAGTCCACATTTTGAATTATTTGATTTATCTCATAATTTCATTATCTTTGTGCTAACCAAGTGCGACACAGGGTAAAAAAATGCAAATCGGTTGTGGGCTATTCGGTGTACTTAAATTGAGGTCAAAGTATAATAGACTGATATTCGGTGGATTTTGGGAAAGGTTCTGTTTCCTCTCTTTCCGCCAAACGAAACGCGGTTGCAGATTATCTGCAACCGCGTTTCGTGGTGTATATGGGCGGACGGAAGAAAAGATACTACCCGGTGTCCCTTCCGGAACCGTTATTTCCGTTTCTTGCCTTTGGCGGCGACCCGCTGGGCGGCTGTGACCGTCTTTTTCGGGGTCTTGCGGACGCTTTTGGTCGCTTTGCCCTTGCCTTTGCCGTTCTCGTCGCGTCCCCATGCCGTGCCTTCGTCGAATTTCATAAATGCCGACCAGTCGAAACCTTCGTTCGACATCTTGCTGAAATCTGGGATGTCCGGGTGGGGCTGGGTCTTGGTTTTCAGCTTCCGGCGCGGCGATGACGTTTCGTCCTGTGCCGTTTCGTCGTGTGAGGGTTCTTCGTGTCCCGTTTCGTCGTGGGCGGGCGCCGGGTCGTACGCCGCCGGTGTTGCCGGGACGGGCGTTGCCGGCTTCACGTTCCGCGCCGGCTTTTTCGGTGCCGGGGCGTATGCCTGCCCGGCGGCCTGGTAATCCTCGGTTTTTGTGCGGCGGGGCTTGCGAACCGGGGCTTCCTGCGCCCCGTTTTCCCCGTCGCGGGCGATCTCGGCCATCGGCCGGCGGCCGCGGTTCAGCCGGTTGAGTTTGCGGACGACCTCCTCGGCATCGCGGAACGGGACGCTCACGAACGAGAAGTTGTCCGAAATCTGGACGTCGTTGATATATTTGTCGCGCAGGCCGCATTTGAATTTGAGCATGTCGACCAGCTTGCGTGCCGTGTAGCCGTCGCGTTTGCCCACGGCCAGGAACAGCCGCGCCGTACCCTTGCGGTCGACCGAGAAGGAGCGTATTTCGGGGTAGTTGTTCTGGTCGAGCTCGCTGCGGAACGCCAGGCGCAGCAGCGCACCCAGGGCTATGTCGGGGGTGTATTCGGCGAGCAGCTCTTCGGCGAATTCCTTGTAACCGTCGTAGCTTTCGTTTTCGACGATCTCCTGCATCTCCTCCTTGATCTTCAGCCGTTTCATCTCTACGATGTCCTGCGGCGAGGGGAGGGTTTCGCGTTTGATCTCGACCTTGATGTCGCGCATCAGGTTATTCAGGCCGCGGAACTCCGAGGGCGAGACGAACGTGATGGCCGTTCCCTGCTTGCCGGCGCGGCCCGTGCGGCCGATGCGGTGCACGTAGCTCTCCGAGTCCTGCGGCAGCGAGTAGTTGATGACGTGGGTCAGGTTGCCCACGTCGATGCCCCGGGCGGCCACGTCGGTAGCCACCAGGATATTGATCGTGCGGTTGCGGAATTTGCGGAGTATCTTCTCGCGCTGCGCCTGCGACACGTCGCCGTGCAGCACCTCGGCTGCGTAGCCGCGCGCCGTCAGGCGCGAGGCGGTTTCGTCGGCGCCGATCTTGGTGCGGGCGAAGATGATGCCGTAGAATTCGGGTTCGACGTCGATGATGCGGGTCAGGGCGTCGAACTTGTCGGCCTCGCGTACCTCGAAATAGATTTGTTCCGTGAGGTCGGCCGTGATTTGCTTGTGTTCCACGCGCACGATCTCCGTGTCGCGCATGTAGGTTTTCGAAAGCCGGATGATGCGCTCGGGCATCGTGGCCGAGAAGAGCAGCACGCGCCGCTCGTCGCTGGTGTGGCTCATGATCTCTTCGACGTCCTCGACGAAGCCCATGTTGAGCATCTCGTCGGCTTCGTCGAGCACGAGGTAACGGACGTTTTCCAGTTTCATCGTGCCGCGGCGGATGTGGTCGAGCACGCGCCCCGGTGTCCCGACGACGATGTCGATGCCTTTGGCAAGGCGCCGCAGCTGTTCGCTCATCGCCGCACCGCCGTAGATGGCCGTGATCGAGAGCCGCTTTTCGCGGTTGTAGGAGAGCAGTTCTTCGGCCGCCTGGAGTGCGAGTTCGCGTGTCGGTACGAGGATGATGGCCTGTATCGGCCCGCGGGCGGGTTCGAGGGTCTGGAGTATCGGCAGTCCGTAGGCTGCGGTTTTGCCCGTGCCGGTCTGCGATTGCGCGATGATGTCGTTGGGTTTTGTGAGCAGGTGGGGGATGGTGAGCTTCTGGATTGCGGTGGGCGTCTCGAATCCCTTGGCGCGTACGGCTTCGAGCATCTGCTCGGAAAGCCCCAGGGCGCTGAAATCGTCTGTAATGGTCATGTGCATGTTTTATTCGGCACAAAGGTACGATAAAAAGCCGAAAAATGTGTAAAACGTGAAAAAACCGTGATTTACAACCCGTGTTTTGGTTCGGGGACATGCCGTTTGCCGCGGTTTGCAGGGCCGGCGGTTCGCCCGTTTCAAATATTTTTGTTATATTTGCCCGAATTTTTAATCTAAATAGGATGGCATACAATTTATTGAAAGGCAAGAAGGGCCTTATTTTCGGAGCACTCAACGAGCAGTCGATCGCATGGAAAGTGGCGGAACGCGCCGTTGAAGAAGGGGCCGAAATCGTCCTGACGAATACTGCCGTATCTATTCGCATGGGTACAATCGGCCGGTTGGCTGAAAAATGCAATACGATCGTCGTCCCGGCCGACGCTACGAGCGTCGAAGACCTGGAAAACCTAATCGACAAGACGATGGAACATTTCGGGGGCAAGTTCGACTTCATGCTCCACTCGATCGGCATGTCGCCCAACGTCCGCAAGGGGCGCACATACGACGACCTGGATTACGATTACCTCTCCAAGACGCTCGACATTTCGGCGATCTCGTTCCACAAGGCGATCCAGGTGGCCCGCAAGAAGGACGCCATCAACGACTGGGGGTCGATCGTGGCGCTCTCGTATATCGCGGCACAGCGTACGCTCTACGGTTATAACGACATGGCCGATGCCAAGGCGTTGCTGGAGTCGATCGCCCGCAGTTTCGGGTATATCTACGGCCGTGAGAAGCACGTGCGCATCAACACCGTGTCGCAGTCGCCGACGCCGACCACGGCCGGAAGCGGCGTGCTGGGAATGGGCGACCTGATGAATTTCGCCGAGAACATGTCGCCGCTGGGCAATGCCTCGGCCAACGACTGCGCCGACTATGTGCTGACGCTTTTCTCGGATCTTACGCGCAAGGTGACGATGCAGAACCTCTATCACGACGGCGGTTTTTCGTCGATGGGTATGAGCCGCCGCGCCATGAAGACCTACGAAAAGGGGATGCGTTTCGAGGACGTGCACCAGAACCAGTACCCGTTCGGCGAGGAGGGGAAATAACGCCCGTAGGATCCCGCAGAATATAAGGCCCGTGGGCCGTGAGGTTTACGGAGAACCGCTCTTTGGAGCCGGCAGCAGGATATTCGTTATCCGGCAGCCGGCTCCTCGTAATTCAGGCCGGGGGAGCGGTTCCTGCCGGCACCGGTTGCATACGGCGGCGGAGATAAATTCCTATTTCGTCCGGGGCGGTTGGGCGGGATGTACCGGGGTGCCCGCCGCGTTGTGTTTGGCGGCTTCGAGTATCTCGACGACGGTCACGTTGTTTTCGAGCGCCGAGAGGTCGTACGGCGCCATCGTTATTTCTCCACGAACCAGTGCGGCAAGGTAACGGAACGAATCGTCGTAAGGAGCCGGCAGCCGTTGCGGGGCGAGGTGCGTTTCCCTGCCGCCGGTGTACAGGCGCATGTCGGTCGCGGTGTCCTGGTAGATATATCCGCGGCTGCCGTAGATATGCATGTCCTTGCGGTTCATGGGCCAGTTCCACGATGCCATTATCTCTACGGTTGCCGTCGGGTATTCGAGCACTATCGTGGCGTCGTCGTCCACCTTCGGGTAAATGTGCGGCTTCTGTTGTTTGAGCACGCCGGAAACCTTCAGCGGCTTTTCACCGAGGAACATCTTCGTGGCGAGGTTGGCGCCATAGCATCCGAAATCCATGACTGCGCCGCCGCCGTTCAGTTTCGGGTCGGTCAGCCATGCCAGGAACTCGGGGCCGCACCCGATCTCGACGGGCCCCTGATGCCCGTCGAAAATATTCATTCGGGTGATTTCGCCTATTACGCCCGCCCGTACGAGCCGGAACGCCTCGTCGTTGGTGGCGTACCATGTGGTTTCGTAGTTCGTCATTACGATGATGCCGTAGCGGCGGGCCAGGTCGGCGATGCGGTGTGCATGCTCGACGCTGACCGCCAGCGGTTTCTCTACCATTACGTGAATGCCCCGCGGGGCGCATGCTTCCACCACCTGCAGGTGGTCGTAGACGGGCCCGAACGCCACTACGGCTTCGGGTTGCGTCTGGTCGAGCATTCGGTCGAGGTCGGCATAGAACAGCGCCCCGTCGACTTTGTCGTGCAGGTGCGTGGCGGCACGGAGACTGTCGTTTGCCTCCCATACGCCCACGACCGTGAAATCTCCGCGGTGGGCTTTGCTTATCACTTCGTGGATATGCCCGTGCGACACTCCCGCAACACCTATGCGGAGCGGTTCGGCAGCCCGGAGGGCGGCCGGTGCGCACAGGACGGCCGCCATTATCAATATGCTGGTTTTCATGCTCTCATTTTATTGTTCCCACGCAGGGATCGCCGCTTGCCGTTTGCCGATGCGGGCTGCGGGTTTTTTATTCGGGCGGTTCCGTGTCCCGGCCGGGTTCAGTATTGGTGGTCGTCCCCGCGTATTTCCTCGCGGGTGATCGGCTTGCGGTTCATCGCCCGCCATGCGTACCAGATGTAGGCTGCGACGAAGGGGATCAGCAGCGAGACGATCGACATCACCTTGAGCGTGAAGAGGCTCGACGAGGAGTTGTAAATCGTCAGCGACGACTGCATGTCGGCCAGCGACGGGTAATAGGCCGTGTCGTTCCATCCGGCGCAGAGCAGCAGCGCCAATACCGTCAGTACCGTACCCGCACCGCCGAACCAGATGGCGTTGCGCCGGCCGCGCCAGCCCAGTCCGATGCTCCACAGCACCGCCACTACGCCGAGGAGCAGCACCACGGCGAGGTAAGGCATCTCGATGAAGTTGTGCAGGTATTTGTACGGCTCGATGGAGATCCGGCCTGCGGCATCGACCTCCCGGCCGTCGGCGAAGAGCAGCATGCCGAGCCACGCTACGAAGAAAAGTACGAAACAGACTGCCGCGGGGATCATCCGCCGGCGGGCACGTTCGTGGATGGTCTTGTCGTCGATGTTATTCATGAAATACTGGCAGGCCAGCGTTGCGGCGAGGAATGTCACGGCAATGCCCAGAAAGACGTTCGAGACATCCGTAAGCGCTTCCAGTCCGTGCCACGGGGTTGTCCACTGCGAGATCACCGTTGCGCTGCCGCTTCCGGCGCCGTTGGCCAGGTTGAGGCGGTCGACCGTAAAATTCGCGCCCGTGAAAAGTGTCCCGACGGCCGTGCCCAGCAGCAGCGGCCCGGCGATGCCGTTGATCATCAGGAATACGTTGAATGTCTTTTCGCCGAAGACGTTGCCCGGTTTGCGGCGGTATTCGTAGGCCACGGCCTGGATGACGAACACCAGCAGGATCGCCATCCATACATAGAACGCGCCGCCGAACGACGTGGAGTAGAAGAGC
>UMEI01008560.1_pt1 | contig 9617 bp, 7 predicted proteins | sample 1964711 | NCBI WGS metagenome assembly UMEI01 (sample SAMEA4836016, study PRJEB28245) | human gut metagenome | biome: gut microbiome; material: fecal sample | place: Denmark | collected 2008 | reverse complement strand
AGCTTTGCCCAAAAAAAGCGGTAAAGATAAAACGACCGCTGTTAAACAGATTTATGATTAAATTTCTAAAGTAAAGGATATGATTTTTTGTTTAATGTAGTTCTTGTTGAACCGAGAATACCGCAGAATACAGGCAATATTGCCCGTACTTGTGCGGCGACAGGGTGTAGACTTCATATTGTACGTCCGACGGCTTTTCAGATTACCGATAAAAATTTGAAAAGAGCGGGTTTGGATTATTGGCATTTGCTGAATGTATGCTATTACGATAATTTGGCGGACTTTTTTAAAAAAACAGAGGGTGCAAGATATTTTTATGCAACAACAAAAGCACCTCATACATATGTTGAGGCTGAATTTAAGGATAACGATTATATATTGTTCGGTCGTGAGGATGCAGGACTTCCAGAAGAACTTTTGTACGAACACGAAGAACGTTGTATAAGAATACCTATGATAGAAGAGGCGAGAAGTCTTAATCTTTCAAATTCCGTTGCGATTGTTGTATACGAGGCACTTCGTCAGCAAGGGTTTGATAATTTAAAGGATTTAGGACAGCTGACTCAATTCCATTGGTAATTAGACTTGATTAAATTGCCCACAGCACCTTTTTTGCTCAGGGCGGTACTAACGTACAGCACCGTGAGCTGCAAAACGGCACTGTGAACAATTTTCTCTGCGTCTAAAGCTTTTAATCAAGATAATAAAAAACAATTTTAAATTTTATTTATACCGAATTTATATGAGAGGAGCAAATATGGCAGATATAAAAATAATAGTGGATTCCGGTTCGGACATTCCGCAGGATATAGCCGACAAATATAATATAGGCGTTATATCATTTCTAAGTATTTTCGGCACTGAACAATATGTTCAGAGAACTGAAATAACAAATGAGCAATTTTTTGATAAACTTGAGGAGTACGATGGTATTCCGACTACTTCACAGACACCGTTCGGTGATATGCTTGACTACTTTAAACAGCAGTGTGAGGAGCATGAGAGCGTAATATATTTTGCACTTTCATCAGCCGCAAGCGGTCAGTACCAAACGGCAAATCTTGTTAAGAGTGAGATTGAAGAAGAAAATCCGAATGCGGATTTTCACATTGTCGATTCGCAGAAGTTTTCTCTGTACATTGCACAAACCGCCGTTCATGCGGCGCAAATGGCTAAGGACGGCAAAAGCGTTGACGAGATTATAACGGAATGTGAAAAGTACATAAAAACATGGAGATGTTACCTTTTGGTTGATACGTTAAAATATCTTGAAAAAGGCGGCAGACTTTCAAAAGCAGCCGCATTTGTCGGCACAATGCTTGACATCAAGCCAATACTTACAATAGAACACGGACTTGTTGAAAGTTTAGACAAGCTGAGAGGTAAGAAAAAGCTGCTTGATAAATTGATTGCAAAAATTCAAGATGATTCTGATTTTGACGCGGAAAATCCTAAGTTCTTAATCGTTCAGTCGGATGAGAATAAGGGACAGGAGGTTTGTGAAAAACTTCGCGATGAATACGGCGAAGATTGTATAGAAATGTATGGTGAATTCGGTCCGCTTATCGGTACTCACGTCGGACGTGGGGCAATAGCAATATTGGTGAAAATCGTGACTGAATAAACTTTAAACATAAAGATAAAATGAAAGGAAGATAAAAAATGAAGTATGTAGTAATACTTGGCGACGGTATGGCAGATTATCCCGTTGACGCATTTGACGGTAAAACAATTTTAGAGGTGGCTGATAAGCCTACAATCGACTATATGGCACAGCATGGCGAGATGGGTATGGTTAAGACTGTTCAAGACGGTATGAAACCGGGCAGTGACGTAGCCAATCTATCTGTTATGGGTTATGATACAAAAAAATGTTACAGCGGTCGTTCACCGCTTGAGGCGGCGTCAATCGGCGTTCCGCTAAAGGATAATGACGTTACATTCAGATGTAACCTTGTAACTCTTTCTGACGAAGAAAATTACGAGGATAAGACAATGCTTGATTACAGTGCAGGCGAAATCACAACAGAAGAGGCTGCCGAGCTTATCAAGGCTGTTGCAAAAGAGCTTGATACTGATATGATTAAGTTCTATCCGGGTATCAGCTACCGTCATCTTACAGTTTGGGAGGGCGGTTCGACTAATGTTGAATTAACACCTCCTCACGATATTTCAGACAAGAAGATAACAGACCATCTTCCAAAGGGTGACGGTGCGGATACACTTCTTGAAATGATGAAAAAAAGTGAAAAGATTTTAAGAGAACATCCTGTAAACAAAAAGCGTGTTGCAGAGGGCAAAAATCCTGCAACATCAATATGGGTATGGGGCGAGGGTACAAAACCTCAGCTTGATAATTTTGAAGAAAAGTTCGGTCTAAAGGGCAGTGTTATTTCCGCTGTTGACCTTATCAAAGGTATTGCAAAATGTGCCGGAATGAATTCGATTGACGTTGAAGGTGCAACAGGTAACTGTGACACAAACTGGGAAGGTAAGGCACAAGCCGCACTTGACGCAATTTTAAACGGCAGTGACTTCGTTTATGTTCACATGGAAGCTCCTGACGAAATGGGACACCAAGGTGCACCTGAAAAGAAGAAATTTGCGGTCGAAACGATAGATAAAAAGGTTGTCAAGTTCCTAAAGGACGAGCTTGAAAAGAGAGGCATTGATTACAGAATGATGATTCTTCCCGACCATCCGACTCCGATTAAGCTAAAGACGCACGTTTCGGACCCTGTTCCGTACATCATCTATGACAGTACCAACGAAACGGATAAAAATGCTAATCTTACATATACTGAAGAAAACGGTAAAAAGACAGGTATTTATATCGAAGAAGGATATACTTTGATGAATAGATTTCTTGGAAAATAATGATACATTCTCGTGATTTACGAAGGGAATGATTTTATGAAACTGAAAAAAAATTGGGTAAAAATTGTACTGTTTGTATTGGGTGTTGTGATATTGGCTGTGGCGGCATATATATGTCTGCCTAAAATATTGCAGCTGTTAGGTTTTCTTGTTAGGTTGTTTTTGCCGTTTTTGCTCGGCTATCTGTTCTCAATGGCGGTAAATCCAGTTGCGGATACATTGCAGAAACGGCTGAAAATACCGCGAGGACTGTCGGCGGTGCTTGTAATAGTACTGATAGTCGGAATCTTTGGCGGTGTTCTCACATTTGCAATATGGAAAATTGTTGATGAGGGACGAATGTTATATACGCAGTTTCCGACTATTTACGAAAACATTCAAAACAGTACAAAGGCACTGGGCGAAAAATGGTCTGTTGTGTATATGAATTTGCCGAGCAACATTCAACAGGCGATTACTTCGGCAGGTGAGACGGTTTCAAGCAAAGCCGCTGAATTTATCAATATGAAGTCAACGCCTATGGTTGATTATGCGGGCAATTTTGCAAAGGCTTTGCCGAGCGTGTTTATAGGTATAGTCGTGTTTATCTTGTCATCGTATTTTATGGTTTCGGAAAACAAAACAGTTATGTCGACTGTGCAGGGCGTGTTCAGCCCTAAATTTGTTGACAGGCTGAATCTTATAAAGACGGAATTGAAAAAGTATCTCGGCGGTTATATTAAAGCACAAGGAATACTTATGTGTATCGCGTTTGCGATTATGTTTATCGGACTGAGTATACTTGATATTGAGTATGCACTTCTTATTGCGTTAGGTATTGCGTTTTTGGACGCATTGCCATTTTTCGGCAGCGGTCTTGTTTTGTGGCCGTGGTCGCTTATTTCGTTTTTGAACGGCAATATTAAACTCGGAGTCGGTCTGATTGTTATATATGCCGCAGTTGCGCTTATGCGACATTTTACCGAGCCGAAACTTGTAAGCTCAAGAATAGGTATGAATCCGATATTGACGCTTATGTCTATGTATATCGGTTACAGAACACTTAGTATCGGCGGTATGATTTTAGGACCGATAATACTTATGCTGATAATCAGTTTTTATAAAGCGGGTGTGTTTGACGCACCGATAAGACTTTTAAAGAGAATAGGCAGATTTATAAAAGAACAGTGCCTATTGTTCAAAGATTTTGTTATTAATTTAATGGGGAGTGACTGGAATGAGTAAAGAAAAGTTTTATATTACTACTGCCATTGCGTACACTTCAAAGAAACCTCATATAGGTAATACATATGAGATAGTTCTTACGGACGCAATAGCACGTTTTAACAGATTTATAGGAAAGGATGTATTTTTCCTTACAGGTACTGACGAACACGGTCAGAAGATACAGGAAATCGCTGAAAATGAGGGTATAACACCGAAACAGCACGTTGATAAGATTGCGGAACAAATTAAGGATATTGCCGATATGCTTAATATCAGCTATGATAAGTTTATCCGTACAACCGACGATTATCACGTTAAGGCTGTTCAGCAGATTTTCAAAAAGCTTTATGATCAAGGTGATATTTATAAGAGTGAATATGAAGGTTGGTACTGTACACCTTGTGAATCATTCTGGACGGAAACACAGCTTGTAGACGGTAAGTGTCCTGATTGTGGCAGAGAAGTTAAAAAGGCTAAGGAAGAAGCCTATTTCTTCAAGATGAGCAAGTATCAGGACAAGCTTATGGAATACATCGAGTCACACCCTGAATTCATTCAGCCGGAATCACGTAAAAATGAGATGGTTAATAACTTCCTAAAGCCGGGATTGCAGGATTTGTGCGTGTCAAGAACGAGCTTTACATGGGGTATTCCTGTTGAGTTTGACCCCGGACATATCGTGTATGTGTGGATTGACGCACTTTCAAACTATATTACGGCGCTTGGTTATACACCGGAAGAAAAGGGCGAATTGTATAATAAGTATTGGCCTGCCGATGTGCATATTATCGGTAAGGACATTCTTCGTTTCCATACAATTTATTGGCCGATTATGCTTATGGCATTGGGCGAACCGCTTCCGAAACAGGTGTTCGGACATCCTTGGATGCTTGTCGGTGATGAAAAGATGAGTAAGTCAAGAGGTAACGTAATTTATGCGGAGGACCTTGTAAAGCATTTCGGTGTTGACGCGGTAAGATATTATTCACTTCACGAAATGCCTTTCGCACAAGACGGTACAATCACTTATGAAGTGTTTATCAGCCGATTTAACAGTGACCTTGCAAATACACTTGGCAATCTTGTAAACAGAACTGTTGCAATGATTAATAAGTATTTTGACGGTGAAATTCAGAGCGGTGACGTACACGGTGATTTTGATGATGATTTGAAAGCTGTTGCAACAGGCGCTATTGATAAGATTATTAATAAGATGAATACTCTTCACGTTGCGGATAGTATGGACGAAATCTGGAAAGTTGTTGACAGAGCGAATAAGTATATTGACGAAACAACTCCATGGGTGCTTGCAAAGAATGAAGACGATAAGGCAAGATTGGGGACAGTGCTTTATAATCTTGTTGAAACAATCAGAATTATTGCGGCATTGTTAAGCTCATATATGCCTGAAACATCAAAGAAAATCGCCGAACAAATCGGTGCAGATGATTTGAGTTTTGAAAGTACAAAGACATTCGGTGAAACAAAGGCGGGTACAAAAGTGGGTGAGGCTGTTCCGCTGTTCCAAAGAATTGACGCAGAAAAGAAACTTGCCGAACTTGAAGAAGAATTCGGTCAGCCGGAAGAAGAAAAGATTGAAATTGCACCGTATAAAGATTATATCGAGTTTGAAGAATTTGAAAAGCTTGATATTCGTGTCGGTAAGGTACTTGAATGCGAAAAAGTGCCAAAGTCATCAAAACTTCTTAGATTTACATTGCAAGTCGGAAGTGAAACAAGACAAATTCTTTCAGGTATAGCGAAGTTCCATAAGCCTGAAGAATTAATCGGTAAAAATGTATTGTTCGTTGCAAACTTGAAACCGAGAAAGATGATGGGACTTGAATCTTGCGGTATGATTTTGTCAGCCGAATTTGAAGATAAACTTACTGTTTTGACTACTCTTAATGATATTCAAAGCGGTGCTGAAATCGTATAATTGATAAGGTAAAAGCCGTCAAAGTAATACTTTGACGGCTTTTTTGTTGCGTTTGATGTTTCGTAGGGGCGACCATTGGTCGCCCTTAAAATAAAATTAAAGCTACCCTCAGTCAACGTTGTTGACAGCTCCCCTCGATGGGAGCCTTATGAGTCGTGACGGAGTGGTGGCAAGAAAACATAAAAATATCGGTGTTGTAGTGGCGACTAGTGGTCGCCCTTAAAATGAAACAGATAGTGCCACCCCCACAGTCAACTGCGTTGCTGGCTCCCCTTGATAGGAGCCAAATAAGCCTCTCCTTGAGGATATGTGTCACGAAGTGACGGAGTGGTGGCAAGAAAAGCATAAAAAAATATAGGTGTTGTAGTGGCGACCATTGGTCGCCATTATGCCACCCCTCAGTCGACTGCGTCGCCAGCTTCCCATGATAGGAGCCAAACAAGCCTCTCCTTGAGGAGAGGTGTCACGAAGTGACGGAGTGGTGGCAAAAATGCAACAAAAAAGACTTCACTTTCGTGAAGTCTTTTTAAATACGTCAAATTAGTTATTGATAAGCTTATCGTCTTCGCTGTTCCAGCTATAAAGCTTACGGATTTCTTCACCGACTTGTTCAAGTTGGTGTTCTCCTGCAATCTTTCTCATAGCCTTGAAGTGAACTTGACGACCTGCAGGTGACATATCAAGTAGGAATTCCTTAGCGAATGAACCGTCTTGAATATCAGAAAGAACTTTCTTCATAGCCTTCTTTGTTTCAGCAGTAACAATCTTAGGACCTGTTACATAGTCACCGTATTCAGCAGTATTAGAAATTGAGTATCTCATACCCTTGAAACCGCTTTGGTAAATAAGGTCAACGATAAGTTTCATTTCGTGGATACACTCAAAGTAAGCGTTTCTTGGGTCATAACCTGCTTCAACAAGTGTTTCAAAACCTGCTTGCATAAGAGCTGTAACACCGCCGCAAAGAACTGCCTGTTCACCGAATAGGTCTGTTTCTGTTTCTGTTCTGAATGTTGTTTCAAGAACACCGGCTCTTGCACCGCCGATACCCAAAGCGTAAGCAAGTGCTAAATCCTGTGCCTTACCTGTTGCGTCTTGTTCAACAGCGATTAGACAAGGAACACCCTTACCTTCAAGATATTCTGAACGTACTGTGTGACCAGGGCCCTTAGGAGCAATCATTGTAACGTCAACGTCTGCAGGAGGAACGATTGTTCCGAAGTGAATGTTGAAACCGTGAGCGAACATAAGCATATTGCCCGGTTCAAGATTTGGTTCGATTTCGTTCTTGTACAAGTCAGCTTGCTTTTCATCGTTGATAAGAATCATGATGATGTCAGCCTTCTTTGCAGCCTCTGCTGATGTATATACTTTCAAGCCTTGCTTTTCAGCCTTGCTCCATGACTTACTACCTTCATAAAGACCGATGATTACATCGCAGCCTGAGTCCTTTAGGTTTAGTGCGTGAGCGTGACCTTGTGAACCGTAGCCGATAATTGCGATAGTCTTGCCCTTTAGTAGTCCAAGATTACAATCGCTTTCATAAAATACTTTTGCTTCATGGTCTAATGTTTTTGCCATTTTGATTACCTCTTTCTTAAATATGTATTATAAATAATAATTATTTATCAAGTTTTAATGTGTTTGCTCCGCGTTCAAGAGCAGTCATACCGGTACGGGCGATTTCTTCAATTCCGTACGGCTCTACAAGGTCGATAAATGCGTTAAGCTTTGTATTATGACCTGTCAATTCGATAGTCAAAGTGTTAGGTGAAATATCAACTATCTTTGCTCTGAATACGTTTGTAATTTCGATAACTTCACTTCTTGTCTTAGGTGTAACCTTAACTTTTACAAGTGAAAGTCCTCTCTTTACGATTTCGCTGTCACGAAGTGTCTTAATTTTGATAACTTCCATAATCTTTGAAAGCTGTTTTGACACTTGTTCGACAATTTGTGCGTCGCCGTTCACTTCAATAGTGATACGAGACACTTGTGGGTCTTGAGTAGTACCCACTGAAAGTGAATGAATGTTAAATCCACGTCTTGAAAACAAGCCTACAACTCTTGAAAGTACACCCGGATTGTTTTCGACAAGGACTGATAATGTATATCTTTCCATATTACTTATCCTCCTTTTTCGGAAGAGTAGCCTCATTAAGAGCATCACCGGTAGGTTCAAAAGGATTTACGTTTACGATAAGAAGATATGAACCGTCATGTGCCATCATCTTATCTATCGCATCTGAAACCTCACTGTTTTCGTTAGCTATGCCACTCTCAAAGCCGTATGCCTTTGCAAGCATTGCAAAATCAGGTTTTCCTTCTATTTCAACAGCCTGATAATTTGATTTATAAAGAAGATACTGATGTTCGTGTACCATACCAAGACGGTGGTTTTGGAACAATACCATTTTAACGGGAATATCCCATTGAGCCATAGTACCCATTTCCGGTAAATCCATTTGGAAACTGCCGTCACCCATTACCGCGATAACAGGCTTTGAGCCGTTTGCGGCAACAGACGCACCGATTGCGGCAGGAAGTCCGTAACCCATTGTACCGAATCCGCCTGAAGTCAAAAGTGAACGTGGTGTTTTAAAGTTGAAGTTATTGGCACACCAAATCTGGTTTTGACCGACTTCGGTTGAAAGGTATACATCTGAATTTGTCTTTTCCGAAAGTACGTTTAAGAAATATTTCGGATTTACAAATCCGTTATCCTCACATACCGGTTTATGTGTAAATCTTTGACGTAGTTCGTCAGCTTCGTCAATCCACTCTTTGCTTGTCTTGTAACCTGAAATTTGCGATGTAAGCTGTTCAAGAACATCTTTAATATCACCGACAACAGGAATATAAGGCTGAGTGTTTTTGCCGATTTCGGCAGGGTCAAGGTCGATATGTATAAGCTTGTTGCCTTCCTCAAGTCCCTTGACATTTGCAACAGTTCTGTCACCAAGTCTTGAACCCATTACGATTACAAGGTCTGCACGATTGAAAAGAAGATTGGCTCTCTTAACACCGTGTGAACCGATCATGCCGTAGTATCTCGGATTGTCCGACGGAAGAATACCTATACCCATCATTGTTGAAACAACAGGAATATCTGTTTCTTTTACAAATTTTCTGAATTCATTTGTAGCATCGGATATAACGACACCGCCACCGGCAAGTATAACCGGCTTTTTAGCACCTTTGATTGCCTCGGCAACCTTCTTAACCTGTGATTCGTTAGCTTTGCCCATTAACTTGTAGCCACGGATATTAACGTCCTCATCTTCGTCCGGATAATCAAATTCCTTTTTTAGAAGATCCATAGGGAAGTCGATAAGTACAGGACCCGGACGGCCTGTGTTTGCAATATGAAATGCCTCATTTACAACACGCGGAATGTCAAGTCCGTCTTTTATAAGGTAGCTGTGCTTTGTAAAAGGCAACGTAGCACCTGTAATGTCAACTTCCTGGAAAGCGTCTTTACCGATTAGCTTTGTAGCAACCTGACCTGTAAGTGCAACCATCGGAATAGAATCCATATATGCGGTTGCGATACCTGTTATAAGGTTTGTAGCACCCGGACCTGAAGTTGCGGTAC
>UMEI01000742.1_pt1 | contig 9647 bp, 11 predicted proteins | sample 1964711 | NCBI WGS metagenome assembly UMEI01 (sample SAMEA4836016, study PRJEB28245) | human gut metagenome | biome: gut microbiome; material: fecal sample | place: Denmark | collected 2008 | reverse complement strand
CGGTCTATCTCCGACTGAATCCGTGCCATGCCCGGCACACAGTAAAAGGCTATAAAGAAATGATGCTCTTTATAGCCTTTTTCATTAAAGTTTCTTTTCCATTAAATATCTTCTCATACGTACACCACGTCTTTCCACAATCTGTTCCTGTAAAACAACATAGCCTTGTTTTTCAAAGAATCGCTGTGATGTCACAGAAGCCGCAGTATTCATAAAGCCAATGCCTTTTGCTTTGGCATATTTTTCTAATTGTTCAACAATTAAAGAAGCAATTCCTTGATGTAGATAATCTGGATGAACATACAGTCTATCTAAATATCCTGTTTCACCAACATCCCCAAAACCAATAATCTGTGATTCATTTTCTACAACTAATGTATGATTTCGATTCAAAGATGCCTGCCAGCGATAAACATCAGGTTCCTTTGGTGCCCATGCATCCAATTGTTCCAATGTATAATCATTCACACAGACAGTATGAATATTATCATAAAATAATTTTAATACAGCCTCTAAATCACTTTGCTTATATAATCTCGTTTTCATCTACACCACCCCTTCAAAGCTATTTCCATTATAACATACTCTTTGCAAATAAGAAACATTTTCACTTATTTACCCTTTCATTTTAACGATATAAAAAAATCAGCACAAGCTGATTTTTTAAATACCAAATAATAAATCCATATATGTTGGCATAGGCCAATATTTTTCATCAACACTGTTTTCAATAGAATCAACAATTTCTCTTAAGGTATTCATTGTTGTTAAAACATCATCTCGCCATATTTTTGCAATCTCGAAAATATCATCTTGAACATGTTGTGCTCTTTCAATATGTTTTTCTAAAATCATCATTTGATTTTTCATTTGAGATAACAATGATGAAAGATTTTTAACATCATCAATCACATAATCACAACCGATATTTAATTCTTTCATATGCAAAGATGTTTGTGTTAATTGATTTAAATAAGATAAAGCGGCTGGATAGATTTCATTTCTTGCCATTTTTAAAGCCGTTAAAGCCTCTACCTGAATTGTTTTATTATAGTTTTCAAGCAAGATTTCATAACGTGCCTGAAGTTCAATTTCACTATAAATACCTAAACGTTTAAACATTTGAATGTTCTTTTCATCTTTTAAACATTCCATCGCATCCACTGTGTTTTTACGATTTGGAAGCCCTCTACGTTTCGCTTCTTCTTCCCATTCACGAGAGTAACCATCTCCATTGAAAATAATTCTTTGATGTTGAGATAAGAATGTTTTAATGACTTCCATTGGTTCTTGTCCCTGTTCAATCAAATCAGCCATTTCTTCCATTTCATAAGCCAAAATAGAATTTAAGACAGTATTAGGACCGGCAATGGATTGTGAAGAACCAACTGCTCTAAATTCAAATTTATTACCTGTAAAAGCAAAAGGAGATGTACGATTACGATCTGTATTATCTTTAGAAAAATCAGGAACAACAGAAACGCCTGTCTGGAATCTGGCTTTATCATTATTTTCTAATTCTTCTCCTTCAATAATCGCATGAATCAGTTTATCCAAATCTTCTCCTAAAAACATTGAAATAATGGCAGGTGGTGCTTCATTCGCTCCTAAACGATGATCATTACCAGCTGTCGCAGTAGACATGCGCAATAAATCAGCAAACTCATCAACAGCTTTAATAGTACAAGCAAGAGCAGCTAAAAAAGGCAGATTTTCAATAGGATGAGGACCTGGATTAAACAAGTTCACTCCCGTATTTGTCACAACAGACCAGTTATCATGTTTTCCTGAACCATTGACTCCCGCAAATGGTTTTTCATGAAGCAGACATCTCAGTCCATGTTTTTTAGCAATATCCTGCATCAACAACATCAATAAATGATTATTATCTGTTGTAATATTGACATTACGATAAACACAAGCCACTTCATGTTGTGCTGGTGCAACTTCATTATGCTTTGTTTTTGATGGAATCCCATATTTCCACAATTCATGATCTAATTCTTTCATGAAAGCTGCTACTTTACGTTTTAAACTTCCAAAATAATGATCTTCCAGTTCTTGCCCTTTTGGTGCCATAGCCCCGAATAAAGTTCTTCCTGTCAACTTCAAATCCATACGTTTTTGATAAAATTCATCAGCCACCAAAAAATATTCCTGTTCACTTCCTACTGAAGCATCAACATGTGTCACACCTTCCATTCCAAGCATTGGTAATAAACGACATGAAGCTTTTGTTAAAGCATCTACTGATTTCAATAAAGGTGTTTTCTTATCAAGAGCTTCTCCTGTATAAGAACAAAATAATGTTGGAATATACAAACTTCCATCTTTTACAAAAGCTGGTGAAGTACAATCCCATGCTGTATAACCACGTGCTTCAAAAGTCGCACGTAATCCCCCACTTGGAAAAGATGAAGCATCTGGTTCCCCTTTTCTTAATGTTTTTCCACTAAATTCTAAAATGGCTTTATTTCCATCAGGCTCTAAAAAAGCATCATGCTTTTCAGCTGTTAAACCTGTCATAGGCATAAACCAGTGCGTAAAATGAGTCGCTCCATTTTCTACAGCCCATATTTTCATCGCATTCGCAATCACAGTAGCTGTTTCTTTAGCTAGTGGCTCACCTTGATCTAATGCTTTATGAAAAGCCTTATATGTTGAATTTGGAATTCTTTCTCGCATCACATCATCGCTGAAAGTCAAACATCCATAATTTTCAAGTAACTTATTCATATCCATGAACAATACATCCCCCTTTTTTCAACCATTGTATCAATTTCTTATCATCATGTCTATATAAAATCTTAACAGTCATCTATAAATTCAATCAAAATTTCATGAAATATTTTCATATTCTATTGTATTTTTCTTATTTCATATTATACTTATGAGGAGGTGAAATTTTATGTTTGGACAATTTAAGGCTCTTATTATTCACAGTCAGCAAGATTTCAATAATCAAATCAAAGACTATTTAGAATCTAAAGACTATATTTGTCAACAAGTCATAACATATAAAGATTTAGAAAATTATTTTGAAAACCAGACTTATGATTGTGTCATCATTGAAGATAATTTTCCACGTATTCGTATTAGAGATTTTTTAGTTCAAATCAAATTACATGGTCAACCCATTGTTATTGTATTAAGTGATGCCCTAGCTCCAGATTATTTAGAATCTTTATTAAATGCAGGAGCTGATGATTACTTAACAGAACCTTTTGCACTCAAAGATTTAGATATTAAAATTCAATCTGTTTATAAAAATGGAATCTTAAAACCTAGACGTATCTATCGTTTCAAAGATATTGTCATGGATACAACAGCGAGAACATGTTCATGTCATGGAAAAGCCCTGACACTGACTAAAAATGAATACAAGCTTTTATCTATTTTAATTGCTCATCCCTATCAACCTTTTGGTGTGTCCTATCTTTTTGAACAAGTGTGGGGTTCTTCTACATATGAAGATGGGACATCTATTCCAGCTTTAATTAGTAATGTCATTATGAAATTACGACTGGCTAATAATGACCAGGAATATATTAAACGTTTTGGAAAAGATAGTTATAAAATGGCTTTTTAACAGATAAGTTTTGAGGAGTTCAAAGAAATGAACTCCTCTTTTTTATGCTAACTCTTTAATGGCTTGAAAAGCATTAAAAATACAAGGAAAACCTAAATAAGGTAAACATTGAATTAATGCACTATAAAGCACTTCTAATGAATTTCCTACCTTTATATTACCTAATGCATGAGCATAAAGCTGACCAGTTGCATTTAAGGCTGTCAAAATACAAAAAATCAATAATTCTCTTGTTTGAATATCCATTGCTTTTCTTGTATAACAATCCCCAAAACACCATTCTGTTAAAAATCTTGGTAATGCCTCACGAAATTCTTCTGGCAAATATTGATAACGTTCTTTAATTTCATCACCATATAATTCTTTTTGAATCGCAAGTCCACGTTCATATCTTTCATCATCATTAAAATCACATTGAGGCTCTAAAGGTAATTCAATACCTCTTTGTTGGAGTACTTCATTAAAAACACCAATCGCATTCAAAGTTCTTGGATAGCCGATAAATGGTGCACATTGATAAAAAGCTTCTCTTAACTCTAAAGGTGTCACCCCCACATTCAATGCAGCTTGAACATGAGCTTTGAGCTGTGGTAAAGTCTGTAAAACAGTTAAAACAGTACAAGTTATCATTTCTCTTTGTTGATCTGTTAAATTTCCAATATCAAAGACTTCACCAAAAATCAATCTTTGTAATTGTGCCATAAACTCAGGATCATGCACATCCACTGTCTGTTCCTTTAAAAATAACTGTTCATACTTTTCTTGACTACGTTTTATTCGATTCATAAGCTTCACTCCTTCTTGTTATTGTTAATGATATTATAACATATTTTATACTCATTTGATGATACTGAATACACATATACCAATAAAGAACTATATGCAAGTCGCTTACATATAATTAAAAATAATACAAATTCAGAAAGTCAAAAACAACTTCATGAACTATCATATGAACATAGTTCACTTTAAAAAGATGCCAATATTATAAATGATATAAGTATTCAAAGTGATTGAACTGAGCCATTCACAGAAAGCCTGTGAGGAAAACGATTAACCACTATATTCAAGCGCAAGTCCTACCATCAAAATATCAATGATTATTTTAACATTGACTTTATGATTCGATAGCCTTTTGAATACATGTCATAGCATTGAGACTACGAGGATAACCCATATAAGGCAAACATTGTGAAACAACTTTTCTTAAAAAAGCTTCATCATTTCCTAAGTTCATATTGCCTTTCGCATGAGCAATCAATTGGGGTTCACAACCACCTTGTGCCATTAAAAAACAAAAAGTAATCATCTCACGTTGAGCTAATGTTAAACCAGTACGTGTATAAAAATCACCAAAACAGTTATCAGCTAACCATTGATTGATATGACCATTTTTCCATGCTTCTTTCATATGGTCACCAAAAATGATAGCTTGTGTATTCGCACCTTTTTCTAGACGATTATCCCTTGTTGTCGTTTTTTGTGATGGTAAAGGTAATGCGATGTTTTGTTTTTCTAATTCTTCATTAACAATATTTAAAAATGGTAACATTTTAGCAAAACCTAAATAATCACAAGATTGATAAACAACTTCTTTTACCATAACGGGTGTCAGTCCTACCTGTAATGCCTGTGGTAAAATAAAACGAAAAGCATCCTGCCCCTGACATCCTAATAAAGTCGCCAGAATAGCCATATAACGTGTTACATCATCTAATTCCTGTCCTTTTTGATGAATCACTTCATCTCCTGCAAAGTGCTCAAAAATATCCATAAATTCTGGATCTGTTTCATATAATTTATTTACATCCATTGTCATTTCCTCCTTAAATTTTTTATTCACCTATTGACCATACATGTTTTGTTTGGCATTTTCTAAAGTATTTTGTACCATCACACCAACTAATGCATGAGGTACATAGACTTCTTCTAAATAACAAATATCTTCATCTATCAATATCAAATCAACAGTTTTGACTGTTCCTTCAACATGATGTAGTTTCGTTGCGACAACAACATCTTCACGATTTGTATAATTTTTTAATGCTCTACCAAGATATTGTTCACTTGTCCCACTTTGATAAGCAATATCTATATCAAAGAAATTGATGCCCATATCTAATGCCTTTTTGACAATTTCTCTTGTATGCTGTTCATCAATTGTCCAAGTATGCTGACTATTTTTAACATCACCAAATCCCATACATCCTAAACAAATCCTAGATACTTTTAAATCAGAATTTCCTAGTTGGATATATTCCATAATCATTTTCCTATCTTATAAATTCACTCTTGCAATTATTGATTAATATCCTCTTTTACAATAAGTATTTCATCACAACTGGCAATTTTTCAATAACAGGTGCTCCTGTTTTGAATATCTGATAAGCGAAAACTTTTGATTTATACGTATGTTGACTGACTCATTCAACATAATCTGCTTTTGCTAATATATCTTGACTAGCTCAATTCACCTTTAATGTATGATTTTCTCTAATACACCACAATTGTATAATGTCATTGAATTAAACTGAACATAATATGAGTGTACCCCATAATACCTAAATACCCAAAAGCACATAATGAGGTGCATTATTCACCATTGTTTCTAACATCATTAATGGTGTTAGATATAAGGCTAAAGATTTTCCTACATTTTTCGCATATCAATCACCCATTTTTTGATTTTCTTTTTGAATTTCATATCTTAAATAATCTAATCGTGATATTTGTTTTTCCTTAAAATGCACTTCACTTAAAATTCCATTTCTTTTCTTATTTAACATACCATACGTTGTTTTTGAGTACCACTTCCATCAGCTAATAATCTCATATACTTTTCAATATTTTCATTTGTAAATCCAATATCATGAAGTGTCATAATAATACTTAAACGTTCAATATCACTTCATCACATAATCCCCATTGTTCATACTCTTTGAGTATTTTAATAAGTATATTATATTTCTGACTGGCTTCTTCTATTGTCATATACAAACTCCTTTCTTCAAAAAATAAAGGTATTCCATCTAGGAACACCTTTATTATAAAAAGAGTTATATGCAATGTCTAATACTTATATGTTATCATCAATTATGCCTTTAAAGTATTGATAAACACATAAAAGTTTCATAATTATAATTAATAATCTAAAAATAAAACAATTTCATTTTATTCATTCAATCTATTTTTAAAATAATAAAACCGAAAACAAAATGTATTTCGGTATCTTTTCAATGGCCTCCCTAGTAGGAATCGAACCTACAACTAGTCCTTAGGAGGGACTTGTTATATCCATTTAACTATAGAGAGAAAATCATGAACATGTTTTATTCTAACATGTAATCTTCTATAATGCAATTGCTCATTCTCATTTGATTCCATCTTTTCAATAATGTTTCAATATAATAAATAGTCATCAATTCATACCATTCTCCTGTCTTTAAATCGACTAAACAATATAAATGATTTTCTCTTTTGATTAAACCCAAACGATAATAATATAAAGCTGCTTGTATATCAATAGACATTTACAAAACCCCCTATTTCATATTTATGAAACAGAGGATTTTTTATGAATGAAATAAAGAGTAGACAAATAACATAGAGAAATTAACCAACCTGCCACAATATCACTTGCATAATGAACACCTAAATATATGCGTGTTATTCCTACTATTATAGGTATAGTCAAAATAACAATAGCTAGAAAATGATGAGATTTCCATATTTTATAACCAATGAATCCATATAAACTCATTGACATCATTGCATGAAACGATGGGAAACTATAACCATGTTCTTGAATCACAGGAAAATAGGTAGGACGTGATCTAGTGACAATATTTTTAATCACAAAGTTAATCAAAGCAAGAACAACCATATGAAGACTTAATCTCAAACCTGAAGATTTATTCATTACAATAGCTATAAAACATAAAATAATAATAAAGAAGGCTGATCCTAATAAAGTCATTATTTTCATAAAAAATGTTAATACTGGTTGACGAATAGATAGACAATAAGCATAAATCAATACATCTATATCATGCCACAACCCATTCATAAAAGTGAATAGAAAGAAAAACAAACAAAGCCATGAGCCTATTAAAAATATCCAGTGTTTATAATTCCTTATCCACCCTTTGACCATTTTCTTTCACAATCCTTCCGGGAATTCCAATAACAGTACAATTCGGTGGAACATCTTTTAAAACAACAGAAGATGCCCCAATAATACTATTATCACCTATTGTTACATCTCCAATGACTTTTGCTCCAGCAGAAACCATCACATTATTTTTTAATGTTGGATGTCTTTTCACTTTATGTTCACCTGTTCCTACACCACCTAAAGTCACACCTTGATATAAAGTACAATTATCACCAATAATTGTTGTTTCCCCAATAACAACACCCATACCATGATCAATAAAGAAACGTTTACCAATTGTTGCTCCTGGATGAATTTCAATTCCCGTTAAAAAACGTGCTACCTGACTTAAAAAACGTGCAATTAATTTAAGATGCAGCTTCCATAAAAAATGATAAATACGAAACAAAAACATAGCATGTAAACCGGGATAATTTATAATTACATTCAATGGATGACGTGCTGCCGGGTCCATTTCTAATATTCTTCCTATCAATGTTTTTGACATTTTGCTCACCTCTTTTTTATATTTAATCATAAAATATTCAAATACACAAATCATATTATCATTTTTATATTAGCATATGCTTTTTATAAAATTACAATTTTACTTTTGTCATAGTTTTTCTAAAAAACAAAAAAGTAGCATCAATGCTACTCAACTATATATATTAAAAAGCAAATATCTTAATGACTTATAATTATAATATTGAATATTTTTACTTATGTATATAATCATTTTTCTATTGAATTTTATAGTTCTATAGATTTCCATATTCATAATTATGCATAAATTAATTTATAGAAATCACTGTAACTTATGATATAATCACCAATCTTTTCTAATTGTGCCTTATTACACTCTTTCACCCATTCAAAGTTATTATTTGGAAATTTCTTTAACAGCAATTTCAGTAATTTTTTGGTTCCATTTTCAATATCAAGGAATAATTATTTATCATATCAAAGGGACTTGAAGTCCCTTTGATGTCATGAATGAATTAATTTATAGAAATCATTGTAACTTATATTCAACAAGATATAATCATCAATCTTTTCTAATTGTGTCTGACTGCAATCTTTAATCCATTCAAAGTTTTTATTCGGAAATTTCTTCAACAGTATTTTCATCAACTTCTTGATTTCTCCTCGTTTTTCACCAATATCTTCTCCTTCTTTTCTTCCTTCATTTTTTGCTTCAGTAATTAATTCTTCTAGTGCTTCACACATTGTCCTCTTTCCTCCTTCTTGTCTTTTATAATAACTGACTCTTTTTCTTAAAACCTCATAATACATGTCATCAGGATCATTACACATCATATCATGCATTAACTTCCCTAATGGTGTTTCATCCTGCTTTGATGCATTTAAATAGATGATATGTAGCTTGTCTTGAAATACCATTCCATTAATCATATACCTTTGAATATGATTAATGAGTTCATTTGTTTTGAGTACATCTTCCTCACATATAAAGATAACATACATTTCTGGAAAATGACTCCATTTCTCTTTTGGATAGGACTGGTCACAATCCAGTACACTGGCATGATATCTTGTCCTTAATGGTGAGGCATTATCCTTGCTTTTTTCAACCTCTATGCCTATGACTGCTCCTTCATGCGTATAGACAACAATATCCAATTCCACCGATCGACTAACCACTTGCTTATGGTCTTCCTGTGTTTCAAATCTCTTGAGTGAAAACTGTTCACCAAAGATAATATTCATCAACAGTTCAACACATTGATGATCCCTGAATATCATTCTCATGAAAGTATCATCAATAGGTCTTAATTTTTTTAAAACTTCTAGATATTTCTTATTCATTGACCGTTCCACCTTTTTGATTTTTATAGTTGACTTCATCTTCAATATTAAGGAACGATTATTTATTATATCAAA
>UMEI01017715.1_pt1 | contig 9701 bp, 8 predicted proteins | sample 1964711 | NCBI WGS metagenome assembly UMEI01 (sample SAMEA4836016, study PRJEB28245) | human gut metagenome | biome: gut microbiome; material: fecal sample | place: Denmark | collected 2008 | reverse complement strand
CTTCATTGTACTTTCTCAGTCAAACACAGATGATTTCTATTCATAGCTATCATCAGCAGCTCATCTATCATATCGAAGAAGCGGGTTGTTCGCGTTATACAACATTAAAAAGAGAGTATCAGCATATTCATCAAGAAATGGAGGTTTTATTTCAAAATGAAAAAACAGAAATTTAAAAATCCTATCACCCAAAAATATTATCACCAACTTTATAAATCTTTCCCACTGCATAATCTTCATGAAAAAGAATTTCTTAAATTAATAAAGATCAGACTTCACGAATATGAAAACTCTCATTTAGAAGCCACGTATCAAGATTATATTGAACGTTTTGGTCTTCCTGAAGATATTATTATTTTCTTTTATCAGCATTATGATGACCACTATGTGATTACACATATGAAATCAAGAAAGATTATTAAATACAGTTCTTTTATCATCGTTCCTCTTATCATTATAAGCCTTGTTTATGTATTATGGACAACATATCACTACTATCAAGATTATAAAAATATGATGGAAAGTTTTCCTGCTTATGAGGAAGAAATTATTTATGATTATGGAACAATCTCAATGGATGAATAAACATTGAGATTGTTTTTATATGAAGAATAAGAATTTTGTTATTTTCCTTGCTTTAATGCTTTCCACTCATCTTCTAAAATAGACATTATAATATCATCCGCATAACTATCACCATCCATAATAGCATCTCTTAAAACACCATCTCGCTTAAATCCTGCCTTTAAGTATACTTTCTCTGCTCTAGAGTTAAATGAATACACATCTAATTCTAAACGATGTAATTTCAATTTTTCAAAAGCAAAATCTCGAGTGATTTCTGTTGCCCATGTACCAATGCCTTTTCCTCTTTCTGTCTGTTGATAAAGAGCAATTCGAAAATTAGCACACCTCAAATTCCAATCAATTTCATTGATTACACTTTCACCTATGATTGCTCCATTGGGTGCTATAATTAAAAAGAAATATCTATCATCTGCTTTGATTGATTTTAGAAAAAAAGATATGACTTCTTCTTTTGTAAATTCTTCTTTACACCCTGTCAATCGTGCTACTTCCTTATCTAATGGACAATAATTTTGTTCATAATAATTGATTGCATCATCCTCTTTAGCTAAACGTATAACAAAACCATCCTTTTTATCAATAATATCTGTATTCATATAAACCATTTCTCCTTTACAATGCTCACTATTAACTTCGTTTGAAATTATATTATCAAAATCATTCACATTCATTTATTAAAAAATATTCATCAAAACTGATATAAGTCGTTATCTTATTTGTTATAGACCTATTAACTTTTACTTGATTTAAAAACAGCAATAAAAATATTGCTGTTTTATAAAATATGATCTCTTTTTTGTTTATCCAAATCAATATTAGGTAAAGTAAATCCTCTACCTTTGACACTATGAATTTCACTACCAATAATAAATGCTGTTGGATCAATAGTCATGACTAAATCATTAATCACAGGATATTCACGATTATTGACAACACAAAGAACAGCTTTTTGTTGGTCATGGAAATATCCTGTTGTCACATTGACAAAGGTGCATCCCCTATCAATTTCCTTAAAAATAGCTTCTGCAATTTCTTCATGATGTGCTGAAATCACCAATACCTGTAAATTCTTTTCACCAAAGATAGTGACCTTATCTAAGACAATAGCTGTAATAAAGACGGTAATAATTCCATATAAGATACCCTCAAAGCTTGTAAAGAAAGCTTGCCCTAATAATACAACAACATCAAATAAGTAAACACAGACACCTAACGAAATATGAAATTTCTTATTAATAATAATGGGTGGTATATCTGTTCCCCCAGTACTATAACCAATTCTAAAAACAATACCACATCCCAGTCCGGTAAATAATCCAGCATAAATTGTCGATAATAACATATCTGATGTCAAGTGCTGTAATTGTGGCATAGATTCAAACATCGCCAGAAAAAACGGAAATATAATCGAACTTAAAATCGTTCCTGCAGCAAATTTTTTACCTAAAACAATAAATCCAAGTAACAACATCGCCATATTGATGACAAAGACAACTGTAGCATAATTGACAGAAATAAATTCACAGACAATCAAAGCAATCCCAGTTGCTCCAGCAACAATTAAATCTGAAGGGACTGCAAAAACTGCAACCCCAAAGGCAAGTATCAAATTTCCAATAATGACAATGATTGTATCACGTAAAAGATGCTTTGCCTGATGCATTAGTCATCCTCCTTTACTTGTGATTTTAAATAAGCATAGATACAGTCATCTAAATCTCCATCTAAAATTGCTTTAGGATTATTTGACTCATATTGACTACGATTATCTTTTACCATCGAATAAGGATGTAAAACATAAGAACGAATTTGACTACCCCACTCAATCGCTTTTTGTTCTCCTTTAATCTCACTTAGCTCCTGTGCCTGTTTTTCTAACATTAACTGATATAATTTAGATTTCAACATAATCATCGCCTGTTCACGGTTTTGAATCTGTGAACGCTGTGATTGACATGTCACAACAATATGTGTAGGAAGATGAGTAATACGAATCGCTGAATCTGTTTTATTAATATGCTGTCCTCCAGCCCCAGAAGCACGATAAGTATCAATACGAATATCATGTGGATCAATTTCAATTTCGATATCGTTATCAAATTCTGGCATCACATCAACCGAAGCAAATGATGTATGACGACGTTTTGACGCATCAAATGGTGAAATACGTACCAGACGATGAACACCTTTTTCAGCTTTAAGATGCCCATAAGCATTATAGCCTATAATACGTAAACTGACTGATTTTAATCCTGCTTCTTCACCATCCAAATAATCTAAAACTTCTATTTTCCAGCCTTTTTTATCTGCATATCTTTGATACATACGCATTAACATGGCAGCCCAATCCTGTGACTCTGTTCCCCCAGCACCAGGATGAATTTCTAACAAGGCGTTATGATGATCATATTGACCAGAAAATAACAATGTTTTTTCAAAATCATCCATTTCTTTTTCAAAAACACCATAATCTTCATCTAAAACAGCCTTAAAATCAGCATCATCATTTTCTTTGACATACTGGTAGGTTTCTTCTAACTCATCTAAAGTTTTTACCAAATACTCATATGTATCAACTTTCTTTTTCATTTCATTTAATTGATCATATATCTTTCTGGCATGATCTTGATCATTCCAGAAATTCTCATCCATTGTTTGTACTGTCAAACCTTCAATTTCTCTTTTCAAACCTTCAATATCAATAGAAACAAAAAGTTCCTTGAGTAAAGAACGGGCTTTTTCAAGCCCATCCTTCATTTCATATAATTCCATTAATCTGCTTTAAACTCCAACTCAATTTGCACTGATGGAATCTGTTTTTCCTGTTCACTACCAGGAGCAATACCCATATGAACAATGTTTCTTGTAATATCTTGAGAAATTGATTTTGTCATTTCTTCAAACATATAAAAGGCTTCTTCAGTATATTCTTGAAGTGGATCTCTTTGTGCATAAGCACGTAAGTAAATTCCATTTCTTAATTTTTGCATAGCATCAATATGATTGATCCATGTATGATCAATGACACCTAATAAAATTCTTCTTTCATAATCTAATTTAATTTCAGCTGGTAAATCTTTATTAAATCTATTTTGATACTGCAAATAAACAATTTCAGATAAACTATTTGTTAATTTTTTAGCATCTTGTTCTACAACATCTTTATTTTTAGCAACTAAAGTAGCTAATAACATATAGTTTTTAGAAATATAATTTAATGCACCATCAACATCAACATGTTCTTTTTTACCATCATGTTTTGTAAACTGACGAACAGTATTTTCCACCGCCTGTTCAAACATTCCTTTCACAATTGGACCTAAATCAGTCTGTGACATAATATCATCACGTTCTTTATACATGATTTCACGTTGTTGTCGCATCACATCATCATATTGTAATAATTGCTTACGAATATCAAAGTTCTGTCCTTCAACACGTTTTTGAGCATTTTCAATTGATTTTGTTACCATCTTACTTTCAATAGCTTCATCTTCTAAGAAAGAACCCATTCTTTCCTTCATCTTTTCATTCGCAAATCTTTGCATTAATTCATCTTCAAATGAAACAAAGAACAATGAACACCCAGGATCTCCTTGACGACCAGAACGACCTCTTAACTGATTATCAATACGTCTTGATTCATGTCTTTCACTACCAATAACCATCAATCCACCTAATTCCGGTACACCTTCACCTAATTTGATGTCCGTACCACGACCAGCCATGTTTGTCGCAATAGTGACTGCACCCATCACACCTGCTTTTTCAATAATCAAAGCTTCTTTCGCATGATTTTTTGCATTCAAGACATTATGCTTAATTCCTCGTTTATTTAACATCTTACTTAATAATTCAGAAGTTTCTACTGAAACAGTTCCTAATAACACAGGTTGACCATAGCTATGTCTTCTTTCTACCTCATCACAAATTGCTTTATATTTAGCAGATTGTTTTGCGAAAACCAAATCTGGTTTATCATCACGAATCACAGGTTTATTCGTTGGAATTTCTACAACACGCATATTATAGATTGTTCTAAATTCTTCTTCTTCTGTTTTGGCAGTTCCTGTCATCCCTGCTAATTTATTGAATAAACGGAAGAAGTTTTGATAAGTGATAGTTGCTAGAGTGACAGTTTCCTCTTTAATAGGAACACCTTCTTTAGCTTCAAGTGCCTGATGCAACCCATCACTATAAGCACGACCTGGCATCACACGACCTGTAAACTGATCAATAATCATAATACTGGCATTACGAATATCATGACTTCCATCTTCTGTCGCAATCATATATTCAACATTTAAACTCATTGTATAGTTAGCTTTCAATGCTTGATTGATATGATGAACTAAAGCTGTATGTTCAGGATCATATAAATTTTGAATTTTAAATGCCTTTTCTGCCTTATTAATTCCTTCGGCTGTTAAAGCGACTGTTTTACTTTCAATATCAACTTCATAATCTTTTTCTTCACGTAAAGATTTTACAAATTTATCAGCTTGAACATATAAAGCAGCTGTATTTTTCTTACCACCAGAAATAATCAATGGAGTTCTTGATTCATCAATCAAAATAGAGTCAACCTCATCGACCAACGCAAAATTCAATGGTCTTAAAACCTTATCTTCCAAACGTGTGACCATATTATCTCTTAAATAATCAAATCCAAGTTCAGCATTTGTTGTATACGTAATATCACACGCATGTTGAGCTCTTTTTTCATCTTTTGTCAGTTCACGTTTGTTAAGTCCTACTGTTAAACCTAAAAACTCATAAACTTTTCCATTATCTGTTTTATCACGTTCTGCCAGATAATCATTGACAGTCACCACGTGAACTCCTTCTCCAGTTAAAGCATTTAAATAAACCGGAAAGATAGATGTTAAAGTTTTACCTTCACCTGTTTTCATTTCCGCAATATCACCATTGTGTAAAGAAATGGCACCCATCAGCTGCACTTTAAAAGCTTTTAAACCTAAACGTCTATATGCTGCTTCACGTACTGTTGCAAAGGCTTCAACCAAGATATCATCCAATGTTTCTCCGTTTTTTAGGCGTTCTTTAAAAAGTTCTGTTTGATGAGCCAATTCTTCGTCACTCATCGCCTGATATTGAGGTTCCAGATCCATAATCTGTAAAGCCTGTTTTTCAAGTTTCTTTAATATTTTATTATCCTGTGAAAAAGCCTTTTTGATAGAACCAAATAATCCTTTTTTCTCTTTTTGTGGTGTTGTTTTAAATTCAATAGGCTGTTGTGGTTTTTTCACAACATCATCAAATGTTTCAACAACAACATCTTCACCTAAATCATCATTTAAATCCACAATTTCAGCATTCGGATTTAATCCAAGTTCTTCCAATTCTTTGGCTTCTTTCTTTTTTATTTGTTTTCTAATTTCTTGTTTTTTACTTGCCATGAATAAATCTCCTTTCATGCATACTGAAACATTTCACATTATAGCATATAATCTACAGAAAACAAAGTAAATATCACGTAAAATTATTCTAACGAAAAAAAGGATATGCCAATGCATATCACCCTTTCATCAAATCTTTACGACATGTCTAGCTTGCAAGCCACGCTCTGTCGAATAGAGTTCAAACTCTACGAGTTCACCTTCATTTAAAGATTTATATCCATCTTGTATAATTTGACTATAATGAACGAAAACATCTTTTCCTTCACCACGATCAATGAATCCAAATCCTTTTTCAGCATTAAACCATTTGACTTTACCCTGCATAATCACAACTCCTTTACTTCATGGTTGTATCCATTATAGATGATGCTAATTAAGAAAGAACGCATTTTCTGTCGAGCCAATTTCTTTTTTTGTTTTATTTCCTAGGAAATATATCTTTTTTTGACGAATCAATATAAAAAAATGCACACTTCATAAGCGAAATGTACATTTATAATGTCATAAAACTCTTAGTTGATAAAACAAGCAGTTCTATCTTTTGGGGATGACACTTTTCAATAAGTGATAAACAAGTGGTTAAGGTTGATGATGAAGTTATCACATCATCAAAAATCAATACCTTTTTTCCCTTAAGAACTGTTTCATTTTGAATACCAATTTTGTCTTTAATCCTTTTTCTTTCAGCAAATGACAAGTCACTTTGTTTATACATTTCTTTCTTATAAAGTCCTGTAAAAACATGTGATGAAAATGAATAAGCAATACTTTCCATAGGTGCAAAGCCACGTTTTTCATTTTCTTGGAACGAACTGGGAGCTACTGCAATGATATAATCTTGATATTGTATATGAAAACAGGACTGATAAGAACATAAAAATGCATCTTTTAAAGCATAGTCATAAAGTCCCTTATATTGATAAAGAAGTGATTTAAAGAAATCATCATATTCATATAAAATTCTTAAAGGATGGTGATGAAAAGTTGTTTGAATATCTATAATATGAAACTGAGATAAACATTTCTGACATAGTGGCAGAGTATAGAGAAGATGGGCTAAGGATATTTGTTGCAGAAGCGGTGTGTGACAAATTAAGCATTCATTTTGTTGAGGTCTTTGATGGTATGAATACATTGCTTGATAGATGCGGTATGTTCATTGGATAAAATATAAACATGCCCTTGAGGATGAGAGATTTTACGTCCTACACGCCCTGCTATTTGAATTAATGTTCTACGATCAAACAAATCATTTTCACCATGATAGATAATCACCTGAACATCTTCTACAGTAATTCCACGTTCCAGTAAAGTTGTGGAAATAATCACATCAATGTCGCTTTTTTTCAATGCCTCCAGTTTTTCTTGATTATGTTCATGTATAGAAGAAACACCTTGAACTTTAAGACCATGTAATTTTTGGACAAGTTTATCAACATCTTTTACATAGGGAACAAAAATAATCACTTTCTTCTTCCATTTCCAAAGGAGTAAACGAATGAGCCATATCTGTAGCCAATGAGGACAAATGATTAATTGAGGTACTGGAAGATCATAGCCATGGTATCTGCGATTCATAATTAGTAATTCTTCTCCATGTATATCCTCTTTGACGAATGTTGCGCTCAACTTGACGTAATGACCTCTACAACAATTCATAAAAATTTCCTGTAAAACTTTGTTCCCATAAAATGGAAAGGCATCTACTTCATCCCCGATAATTAAATCAAAACCACTTTGTTCAAAGCGATATAATTGATGCATCGTACAAATAACCATCTGTGCATCCATATTTTCGTTATGTCCACCATAAACCAAACCAATATCCAGATGATCAAATGCTTCTTGAATCCTTTGATATAATTCTTTCACTAATTCTTTTCGAGGAATGCAAAAACAAACACGATGACCAATCTGTAAAGCATACTGAATTAACTCAAATACGATTTCTGTTTTTCCAGAACCGCAGACTGCCAAGACGGCGGAATGTTTATGACTTTGATAATTTTTAACAAGCTGTCTGGATATTTCCTTTTGAGTTGGAGATAGTTCAAAATCAAGATGATATTGAACTTGACATACAGGATATTGATGATTTTCCTGTTGACATGTTTCATCAATCCAGACACGATGGAATTGGATGCACTCACGACAATAATATCTTCCATTTAACTCATATAAGCGCTCTACATTTCGATTATGACATCTTGAACATTCCACTTTTCATCACCCATAGCTATCATACCACAAATCAACACCTCTAAAATCTCAACTTTGTCTTATCTTTTTCTCATATTTCAAAAAACATTTCATACATTGTATGGGGTGAAATCTATGTGTGGAATTATCACAATTTGTAATTATTCAAAACATTTACTTGATTATGATGAAAAAATCATGACAATGACAAAGCTCTTACAAAAGCGTGGGCCTGATCATATGGGTTATTTTATGACACCACATTGTCTTATGGGACATACACGTTTAGCTATTATTGATTTAAAGAATGGGCAACAACCTCTTTTATATACGCATCATGAGCGTACTTATCGCATGACATATAACGGTGAGATTTATAATATGACTGAAATCAAAAATCATTTGATTGAGTTAGGTTACACATTTCAAACAATGAGTGATAGCGAAGTTGTTTTGGCTGCTTATATAGAATATCAGGAACATTGTCTTGATTTATTTGAAGGTATTTTTGCATTTGTAATTGATGATGGTGAAAAATTATTCGCTGCAAGAGATCCTCTTGGTGTCAAACCATTATATTATACATTACATGAAGGAACATTGGTTATTGCCAGTGAAATCAAAAGTCTTTTAAGCTATCTTGGTCAGGCTATTGTCGATGAAAAAGGTGTCAAAGAACTCTTAGGACTGGGTCCAAGTTTAACACCCGGTCAAACAGTCTATAAAAACATTTATTCCTTAAGACCAGGCTATTATTTATACTTTCAAAAAGAGTTACACATTCAATGTTATTGGAAGCTACATGATCAATCTCATGACGAAAATCTGCCAGAAACGATTCAGCATGTGCGTCATCTTGTTATAGAGAGTGTTCAACATCAATTGTTAAGCGATGTTCCTTTATCAACAATGTTGTCAGGTGGTTTAGATTCCAGCATTATTACAGCCATTACTTCACAATATGTCCGTCCACTTTCTACCTATAGCGTCACTTATGAAGATCAAGAGCAATACTTTCATGCCTATGATTACCAGACAACAATGGATGATGACTATATTCATCAGATGGTCACACGTTACACACCACATCATCACAATATTATTTTAAAGCAAACAGATTTAATAGATGCTTTAAAAGAAGCCTTAATTGCCAGAGATATGCCAGGTATGGCAGATATTGATGCAAGTTTTCTTTTATTTTCTAAAGAAATTGCTAAAGAGCATAAAGTCACATTATCAGGTGAATGTGCTGATGAAATCTTTGGTGGTTATCCTTGGTTTTATAAAGAAGAACTCTATAACCAGCCTTATTTCCCTTGGATGCGTGATTTAGATCAGAGATTAAGTATGTTTAATGAAAAAGTTCAAAAATTAAACCTTAAAGACTATATTATTCAACGTTATCAGGAATCCCTACAGGAAATTCATACTGACAATCGTAAAAAACAGCTTATCTATCTCAATACACAATGGTTTATGCAAACACTTTTA
>UMEI01023513.1_pt1 | contig 9720 bp, 9 predicted proteins | sample 1964711 | NCBI WGS metagenome assembly UMEI01 (sample SAMEA4836016, study PRJEB28245) | human gut metagenome | biome: gut microbiome; material: fecal sample | place: Denmark | collected 2008 | reverse complement strand
ATATATGAACAACAAATTCTTATCAAAAACAACTATTGCCTCCCTGGCGATTATTACTGCTGTGCTGTGTGCATGCACATCTGAAAAACCGGTATCCGAAAGTGAAATTTTCTTTGCAGACCCCACCATATTTGTCGAAAACGGCAAATATTACCTCACTGGAACTCGAGAAAATGGAGGCGGAGGTTTTCAAATCCTCGAATCAGACAATTTGGAAAACTGGCATTATTACAATGAAGACTCTACATACTTCATACTCAAATCAGGGGAACAAACATTCGGAGATAAAGGATTCTGGGCTCCCCAGATTTACAAAGAAAATGGAATTTACCATTTTTTCTATACAGCAAACGAACAAGTTGTTGCAGCAAAAGCAGATTCTCTTACAGGACCTTATCGCCAAAATATCATCCGACCTATCGACGGTAGTGAGAAAAATATAGACCCGTTCCTTTTCAAAGATGAAGACGGTAAATATTACTTATATCACGTACGATTCGACAACGGAAATTATCTCTGGTCAGCAGAATATGACTTCGACAATGATTCTATTTATAAAAACACTTTGACAAAATGTTTTGAAATGACCGATGCCTGGGAAAAAACCGACAATAACATCTGGCCCCCCATTATGGAAGGACCTACTGTCATTAAGCTCGACAGCATATATTATCTGTTCTACTCAGCCAATCATTATCAAAACCCTGACTACGCAGTAGGCTACGCTACGGCAACATCTCCGTCCGGCCCTTGGACTAAACACCCCAATAATCCCATTATACATCGTGACATTGTAGGGGAAAACGGCTCGGGACATGGCGATTTGTTCATGGGACTCGACAATACACCTTATTATGTATATCACATTCACAATAATGACTCTACGGCTAATCCTCGTCATACACGCATTATTCCTCTAAAATTTAGCAAAAACGACAGCACAGGGATATACGACATAACAGCCGACAAAGAACATATTATCATTCCCCATATTAACCAGGTTAAATAAAAAGCATAAATTCGTTACTTTGATATAAGAAAACCAGAAAAATGTCAATATCCTAATAACAAACAGAGAACCCAAGAAGGGGCTGTCTAACAAGTCTCCAAAATTGAAAATCACCCCGTCAGGATTCATCCTGACGAAAATGAAATCATTAAAACCAAACTTGTCAGACAGCCCCTTCTACAATAGATATCTATATATTGGCAAAGACCTAATAATCAATACCTTGCCCCAAACAATCCCGACAAATACCCCTCTGCCGGAAAATTTCAACGAACTCCATAAATAACTAATAAAGACACTATAATGTAAAATTACAAAAATAATTTCCTTAGTGCTTGTCTAAATTTTCCGATAAAAATATTACCAGGTCGTATTTGCATTTTCTTTCGGGCACTTTTCCCGTCTTCACTCATCAGATAACCCGATACCATTTTCATAAAAACAAAAAATATCCTCGAAAGAAACTCTCAAAACCGACCCGAGCAAGATTCTGACAGACTCTTATTTGATTCATTCAAAAATCTGCTTTCCAAACTTATCAAGTATCCTGTTATACGCTTCCGATGCCGCACCATTACCCCAATCGTAGATAGTAAACTCTCCCATACCGTCTCCTTCTGGAGAACTACTACCTCCATGACCATAATTTTCCATAGTAAATCCATAATCCCTCTCATCGAAAAAAGGCCACACCTTCTCCCATTGTCGTTTTGCATCAAGATTTTGAGGACAATACATCATCTCAAACGACGTTTTTAAAGCACAGACTCCTCTTTCCATATATTCGGAAACATTTAACAATTTTCCATACTGTAAAATAATTTCAGAAAATAAACTTCCTCGCGAATCATTCCACTCACCGTCAGCATTCATAACTCCAAATCCCCCAACACCATTCACATATATATATGGAGGTTGCCAAGAAGCCTGGGTCATCAACATTTCATCCAATACCCTTTGTCCTAATTTCAAATACTCAGAACTGCCTGTTGTATGATAGCATTCCAATAAAGCTTCCGTTGTCCAAAACATGGAAAAATTACATTGCTTATACATATTATTCCTTACGACCTTCTTCCCAACCCATTGAGGGGTACCTATCCGACAACACGACCAATAAGTTTCAAAATCTTCCCAACGTCCCTCAGTTATGACCTCTTTCACAGCCTCCATTCCTTTCAATGCAGCCGCTCTATATTCCTCTTTCCCCGTTATTTCATAAAGTTTAAGCAAAAATGTGACCGACAAAGAAGTCTCTGGAGAATCATTCAAATATTCCATAGGCTGTAAAGTATTTACATCCAACCAACCTGGAAAATAGCCATTATCATACTGTACCCCCAACAATGCTCGACCATAAGATTCCGCATAGGACAATAAACGTTCATCTTTTTCCAATTCATCATACCAGCGAAGCATCAGCAATGCCGTCCAACTCATATCCAAAATATGGAACGGAGACTGCTTTGCATCCCAAGTATATGGATTCCTATTCGAATTACCCCAAAAATAAACATCCCAACCCTTAGAGCGATTATACTTTTTACCGTTCAGTTTTTCTTCATACATTTCTGTCCCGATAAGCCCATAGAAAAAACCATTCTTTTGAGGAAATGACAATGCCAACTCTTTCGTAAGGATCGCTTTTTCCAGAAGGTCTTTATTAGCCGTCCTTTTAGCATACCTGAATAATCCACTTGCAGACCTCAACGAACTAAACCAAGCCTGATTCCATATAGATCTAAACTCTCGCTCATTCACTTCTCCCGGATAATTCGGACTTTGTGTGGTATTTACAATAAATACAGGAGCACCCACTTTCCTCCCATCGATTACAAACTCCTGCCACACGCTATTTTTCCAATTATTAAACGCCCAATCATAAGTATATTTGACATATGGTTCCAAATTTAAGGGCAAGGAACGAATAAATAAATCATGCCCCCACCTGTTCCACATAAATTTAAGCGGACATCTAAACGGATTTTCTAACTCCTCCTTTTCCTCATACTTAATAATATAAAATCCAAATTCTACATTCCTATCATAAATAGCTCCGGGACAACGTTCATACAATACATGGTCCGAAATCCGGCTTTCAGACATTCCCAACAAAAAAATATTTTTTCCCGCATCCATGTCCATATACCATTTATTCTTACCTGCATTGGCAAGAATATCCAAATCAGGTATAATAACGATACCTTGCTGTTGATTTACTGCAATAAGAGCAGGAGTACGAAAAACATGCTGGGCAATAATATGATTATCAGAAGGGGTAAGGTGAGGTGCCCAGTTAAATATAGGCTTAAATTTTGGTTTTATCTGTACTTGCCAGTCATCCTGCCTGATTATTTTCCCTTTAAGGTCAAAATGAATAGCCACCTTTATTATATTCTTATCGACCTCTATAATCTCCGACGAAAATTCTGCATCTCCCAGCCCTCCAACACGAATAGACTCTATAAATGATGAATAATCGACAGGAAACTTGTCTATCTCTATCTCATATTTTGAAACATTTGACGATAAAGCATAGCTGCAAAAAAAGAATAATAACAAAAATACATTAATCACACATTTCATATTTTTTCAATTTATTTTTTACACCTTCGAATTTTCTCCATAAAGGAAAATACAGCACAAAATTCTCACTCAATACGCCACAAACAATTGTCTGATTCTTTTCCAAAAACAGAATCTTGCATACCGACCTAAAACTTATAAATCCCTATAATACCAATTAAGATTATAAATCTTGTCAAGTTGCCAAGCCTTGCAAATTCATCAAGCTTAATTACAATTGAAAATTGTGCACAAATTTCATAAAAATTTTATTTACTGATATTTAAAGTGTTGTGTGATTACTTTACAAATATAAAATTAAAAAATAGAAAACACAATAAAAATATGACAAATAATAATATTTGTCATAAACTCCATTTATCACAAATGCAACAGACCAACTATCCTTCATTCACCATAACAGACTCTGCCAGAAAAGTTATAATTAACCTCAAAAATCACCCCTGCCATTTATAAAGAATCTTATCTCAATCTGCATCTTCATCCAATGTCTCTAGCAAGAAACTAACCGGACGAAAACCATCATTACATGAAATCATTGCCGACTTTTCATTTTTCATCCATCCACTATAAAAATTACCTCCTCCATGAGTTAAAGTCATAACAAACGGTGACATACTTTCCCAGGCACTATCGCACATCCCTTCAGGCTTTTTCCAACCGTTGGCAATAAATACTTGTCCCTCTTCCATATCACAAGCATGCTCGATAGGATTCTCATACTTCGCTATCAAATCCCGGTAACAAGCGATTCTCATAACTGTAATCTTACATTTTTTCATAATATCACATTTTCAAACCATTAAGAAAATCCTTAATACTGACCAGCCTTCTGGCGCCATGTATCAATCTCTGTTTAAAAAAAACAGCTTCAATATTCTCCTTAACATTACGAAATACATTCTCACTACGTTTATATTCCGGTAAAATCAACTCCTCTGTAGAAGATATTATTTTTACCACTCTCCTTATAGAGTCAAAAGCCTCTTGGGTATTCGTATTTTTCAATCTCCAGATTATTTGTTCTATTTCATCATTATCTTTCCATATAAAAATGATAAAACACGGCAAATCGGAAGACTCTTCAAGAGAAAAGAAATCCAGAAATTTCCGGTTACTATTCGGCTCTTTCCATATAGGTACCATCATTTGGCACATTTCCTCTGAACACCTCGGACGTGTATAATATCCATCATCTAAAGGCTTAATTGAAAAAATAGGCCAATTTGCTCCGGATATCTCATCCAATTCATTCCAGAAATCATTATCACGCAAGACTTTTACTATGTAAGAATGCTTTCTGGTATACATGATGAAACCATATATTCTGGAGGTTGCATTATCACACACACCCCTCAGTTTTTCAATACCGAATTCTTCGTTCAGTGCAATCATAATATTTTCAATTTAACGGTCACCGGTTATAACAGACATACAGCAATAATTATCGACGCAACATTTTTCACTCCTGCCCTATTAAACAAACAGAGCGTAACAAATGCCCTTTCATCCATTCGCTACGCTCTGTTTCGATTTATTTAATTCTTTTTACAAAATATGATTTCACAGACACAAATCAGTCTACTTTTATAACAAGATATTTAGACAAACTCCAAAATTCCGTAGGGTTAGTGATTACCAAAGTCAACAAATCTTTGTCATTTTTCTCAAAAGTATACGAACCTTCGGGATGTGTAGTAAGCAATTTTGCTTTTTTACTTTCCAAAGAAACCTGTTTGAACGTACGTAAATCTTCTTTTGTGAAATAATTCTTATTGAAGTCTCCCTTCATCACTTCGCTGGCTTTAAATAATCCACCACCTGAAATGATTTTTTGTTCCTTCAGTTCCTTTGTCGTACCGAATACATAATAAACCGTATTTATCTCTTTTTCCTGAGACGAAATAGTGCTTTTCTGTTTCTCAGTCTCCTCAGAAAGAGTATTTACCTGACCGGCCAACTCCGACACGGCGTTATCAAGCTCTTGTATACGCACATCACGTTTTGCCAACTCTTCCTGCAAGGAAACAATCATGGCTGTTTTGCTCTCGATCTCAGCATTCAATCGTTCCACTGTTTTCTGGAACTGGGACGACTGATACTTACTATTCTTCAACTGGCTTTGCAATTTTGCCAGCTTTTCCTTATTATCTTTCAATGTCTGGGCCACCAGTTGCATATCAGATTTCAAACGCTCCCGAGTAGTCATATCTACCTCGCCGGTTGCCGAACTCTGCACGACCAGATAATTTTCAGCCTCTTTAATTTGCCTAAAACCATCTTCCACATCATTCATCAACTGCAACATCTCATCAAAATCAGCTTTGGTCTGAGCATTAAGCTGTACCAAAGAATCATTCTCTTGCCGGAGTTTTTCCACATCGCCCGACTTGGAATTACAAGCCGTGAACATCATCGACGCCATCACGGCAACTGATAAAAGAATCTTTTTCATAATCTTTCGTGTTTAAAATTCAGAGAACTTATTTGGGTTGTCTTTTTCTTTATTTTTTTCCTTGCCTGGAACCCCAGCCACTACAATAACAATCTCTCCTTTAGGTTCGTGTATAGTAAAGTGAGCCGCAAGCTCCGACAAAGTATCTCTTACCGTCTCCTCATGTACCTTTGATATCTCACGACTGACCGAAGCTTCCCGGTCACCCCCGAAAACTTCAACTAACTGAAGGAGAGTTTTTACCAGACGAAAAGGAGACTCGTAAAATATCATGGTCCTCTTTTCTTCCGCCAACTCGGCCAACCGCGTAGCCCGCCCCTTTTTCTGTGGGAGAAAACCTTCAAAACAAAATCTGTCATTAGGCAATCCCGATGCTACCAATGCCGGAACAAAAGCTGTAGCCCCCGGCAGACATTCTACTTCTACCCCGGCTCTGCGACACTCACGCACCAGCAAAAAACCCGGGTCCGAAATAGCCGGCGTACCTGCATCCGAGATAAGGGCTATGTTTTCACCTCCTTTGATACGCTCCACCACACCTTCCACAGTCTTATGCTCATTAAACTTATGATGTGACTGCATACGAGTTTTAATATCGAAATGCTTCATCAATATACCACTGGTCCGGGTATCTTCGGCTAAGACGCAATCGACTTCCTGCAATATACGTATAGCTCTCATCGTCATATCCTCAAGATTCCCTACCGGAGTGGGTACTATATATAACTTTGCCATAATGTTTCTTCTATAAATAACGTTTCTCTACCAGTGACATGAAGTCGATAACCGTTGCATTTTCAGGATCCCATCCAAACTGGCCCTGCAAAAAAGTTTCAGCATCGGCAAATGTACCTATCTCCCCAAGTGCATCTATAGCAGAATTCATCACCTCATCGCTATTCAAAAACAGTTCCCGACGAAACCGAAAACGGTCATTCAACGTCATTGCCTTACGTATGTCCTTGGCTCTTTTTCTCTGTAAAGCCTCATCTACCGAAATTTCCGCATCAACATTTTTCGGAAAAACTGTTTTATCAACTACGGCGTCGACAGCATTAACGTCTTTCCCAATGTCTCCAGATTCTGTAAACTTCGGTACTGCAACACTCTCCGGCTCCTGTATCTGACATACACTTTCCCGTTCTGCTATATTTTTAGAAACAATATTCTGTCCGTTTTGTTCCTCATTCAAAGTCCTTTCAGTATCATCTGAAATTTCCTCCACCACCTCTTCCTCTTGCTCTTCATCAACAGAGGGCGTACATTCTACCACAAATGGCACTTCTTCATCATCGATAACAGGTTCTTCTGGATAACCCAAGTCCGGTATCACAGAAACCTCAACATCTCGGCTTTCTTTCACACCATTGTCTTTCTGCTCAGACACTTTTTGCTTGACGTCGTGATGCAATAAAAATATAGCATCCGTCAAAGCCTGAGCCTTTTCTCCTGCCAGTTTATATAAAATTTCAGGGGTTGAGGGAGTCTGGTCGATCACCAATAATAACTCTTTCAATTCGGCCAGATCGTCCAAAATCGGTTGTATTCGGATATCCCGGGACATATCTTATTCTTTTTGTTACACAAACATAATATAAAAAAGCGGTTTTAACAATCCATCGGCTTATTTTTTCATACCGGTAAACTAATCTATATCATCTTCCGGACAATTCAGAAAGGAACAATCGCTCAATATCCCTCCTCAATATACTTCGAGGACCGGTAAAATTATTTACCATAAGTACTATAATATATGGCTTCTGCCCTATATAATATCCGGCAAAACACTGTACCCCCATAATACTGCCACTTTTCAGATACAAACTACCATTGAGTCGGCTTCCTTTCAATAAATTTCTTACCGTACCTTCCTCTCCCGCTTTAGGCAAAGTACGAAGAAAAGAATCTCCATTCTTCCCATTCTTGATAGAAAATAATATGCGGGCTACCGCACCCGCCGAAATACGATTTACAGGGGACAGACCGCTGCCATCTGCAAGCATAAGAGACGAAACATCTATACCCTTCTCTCTCCAATGCCCGGATACAACCTCTATTCCGCGCGATGCCGACGCTATCGGATAACGAGTAAGGGCTATCTGTTTCAATAATGTCTCTGCAAATAGATTGTTACTACGCTTATTGGTGACGGTAATAATATCTATAAGCTTATCGGACGAAAAACTCAATAACTGATGCATGCCAAAATACGAAAACGTCTCCCCTCGTTCCCGCAACAGTCTTACCGTAATCGGTTTACCTTGCACTTTTATACCTTTCGATACAAACATCCCCGAAACCACTTGTCCCAAATACAATGCCGGGTCTGGAATATCTCCCTTTACTGTAAAAGTAGAGCGGTTAGCCGGTAACGTCCCATACAAATACCTCTGACCGGAAAACGGAGCACCATAGATATAAACACTATCGATAGCATTAGCTGCCGCCCGCAAATAATTGGAAAACATAAGATCGGGAATCTCCGGTTTCGTCCCCAAAATTTGCGGAGCAGTACCCACAGTGCCCGACCGGAGTATGAGCCTGTACATATTATCAGAATAATTCAACCCATAACTTCCTGCTGCAAAATAATTACCCATATCCTCCCACAACCATTTATGAGATACACCTTCTGTATCAAACAACGAATCGTCACACACAACACGTCCTTTGATTCCTTTAATACCGGCAGCTTGAACAGCAACAAACAATTTATTCAAAAAATGGTCTTGCGGATACCGGCTGAATTCCGACCCCAACATAGGGTCACCACCTCCTCGGATAATAAGATTCCCCTGCAATATTCCGTCTTTATCTACTGTCCCTGTATATCCGACCTTTGTAGCAAAACGGTAATCTGGTCCAAGCAAATCAAGAGCCGTAGCAGTCGTCACTACCTTCAACACAGAAGCAGGTAACAAAGCCCTTTCCTCATCATAAGAATGTATCATTCTTCCGGTCGTTGCATCCAGCAAGCAATAACCTACCGAAGCAACCGACAACTCAGGAGACTTTATAAAATGCAAGATTCCTTCGTTTGCATACAATGCAAACTTTGTCATGCTCATATAACACAACAATACTATACCAATCGATTTACCCCAAACTTTTCGTAACATAAATATATTCAATATCTTATATCCTGTCTAAATTCCACATAGTCATTTTTTTACAAGCCCTTTTCCGAGATATTTTTTGTTCCGATAAGAACTACGTAACGTATAGGAACAAGAAAACAGACTGAAAAAACGATAAAATCCGGATATATTAATCTTCTCACTGGAAAATTCAGACTGGCTCTCAATCATAAATACAAATATATAACGTTTTCTTAGAGTCCGCTCAAAATTTGCACAGACATTTTTTGTTTTGGTATTATTTATCGTTTTCTCCTTAAATCCCCTCTCAAGAGGGGAAACTTCCCCACTCAAACAGCTCATTACCAAAAAGAAAGCACCATCCAAAACCTCCCCTCTCGAGAGGGGCCAGGGGTGTGTGACGCCTGTACATAGCCACCTAAAATCAAAAACAACACCTCACCAAACAGTAGCAAAATCATCTCATCCCAAACCGTGCATCTTATCCCAACACACTTTCCGAGAAGAAAGATTATTGTTTCTAAAAATAACCCGGTTATGTTTTCTTCCAAGAATATTTTCCCACTTTCATT
>UMEI01003500.1_pt1 | contig 9731 bp, 7 predicted proteins | sample 1964711 | NCBI WGS metagenome assembly UMEI01 (sample SAMEA4836016, study PRJEB28245) | human gut metagenome | biome: gut microbiome; material: fecal sample | place: Denmark | collected 2008 | reverse complement strand
GTGATTTGGAGATGTGAGAAAGGACACGAGTGGGAAGCTGCCGTTAAGAGCAGAACGATAAATAGAACAGGCTGCCCGTATTGTTCCCATAATAAAGTGTTGGGAGGATTTAATGACCTTGCAATACTTCTGCCGGATATAGCAGCCGAGTGGTCGGACAGAAATTATCCGTTACTTCAAACTCAGGTTAGATGTGTGCTACATAACCTTCGCTAAATTCTTCTAAATCTACATCAATTTTATAGGTGTTAGATAATTCTTCTACGGTTTTAATGAACTTATCTTTATTGGCGATTCTTTCTTCATCAGGAACACTTTTGCGGTTCTTTCGCATATATTCAAAGAAATCACTGACTTGTGAAATAGCGGCATCGTAATCAGCATCGTCTTTGGATTCTGTATCAGAATTCATGAACTTATATTTCTTGAAACGCTTACTGAATATTATTTTTCTTTCTTCCATTCCTTTTTACCCCTAAGTTTTTTTGGAGATTGTTTAACTTGGCTCTTGGGTTGTGATTTGTCGTTCGCCATTAACAATCGTGAATTACTACTTTTATAGTATAACATAAAAATAGTTGGGAATCATCACTAATAGTTGGTTTAACTTCCTTTGGGTGCGTGTGATTTGAAATCGACTTAACCTATACTATTAGTTATGAAAACACACTAAGGGAGGTGATGTGATGAAGCTCGATACAATCGGCAAGAATATAAGAAAGTTCCGACTTGCGAGGAAATTACGCCAAGAAGATTTGGCTGAGAAAACAGATTTGACAACAAATTATATTGGTATGGTTGAGCGTGGAGAGAAAATTCCGTCACTCGAAACTTTCATAAAGATAGTAAATGCTTTAGGAGTATCATCGGATATGGTTCTTACAGATGTTCTGGAAACGGGATATACAGTCAAGAACTCTATGCTGAATGAGAAGCTTGAAAAACTTGCCCCTGAAGATAGAAACAGAATTTATGAAGTTATAGATACACTTGTGAAGCAGTCAAAGCAAATACTTCCATAAAACACAGAAGTTCGTCCTAATCGACGAGCTTTCTTTTTTTCAGTATAAAAAATTTCAGCTATCGACAAATTTTTCGGGACTTCGACAGAGCAAATATGCTATAACAACAACTGCCAGTGATAGACACATACTAATAGACATAGGAGGAAGTAGAAGTGAACGACATTTTCAGACAAATAGCAAAAGAAAATGGAACAACCGAAAAAGCAGTAAAAGAAGAAATGCAGTTTGCCATTCGGGAAGCAATGAAAAGTGCTGAACCGGAAGCAATCGCTTTTTGGAAAGCAGTTGCACCGGACGGAAAAGAGCCGCCGATAGAAAAGGTCATAGCAATGATTGCATTGAATGTTAATAATAGAATGTATAATTGAGGTGCTTCGGCATCTCTTTTTTCTTATCCTTTAAAAGAGTCGTATTAGGTGTTTGTAAAAAGTGACACCTTAGTGCCTAAAAGGTTACATTTCTGCCCGAAATCTTGAAATGCCTGAAAATTTATTATATAATGTTAAATGGTTAACTGTAACGAAGAAGAATTATAAGATGAAGAGGTGTTACTGATGAAGATATGCTATAACAAACTTCAAAAACTTATGATTGACAATCAAATGAAAAGACAGGATTTAATGCGTGCAGCCGAAATCACATCATACGCTGCAACGAAGATAAATAAGAATGAGCCGGTATCTCTTGAAGTACTGATGAGGATATGTCAGGTGTTTCACTGCGACATCGGAGATATATGCGAAGTTATTTTAGATGAATAAAGAAAAGTGGAATTTACTGGGACGGAATAGGAGCTGTTTATATGTTTAATTATGGAAATGCAAACGAAGCTCAAAGGGAAGCAATAAGTGCCACAGATGGTCTTGTACTTATCACAGCAGGACCCGGCACAGGTAAAACATTTACACTTGTTAAGAGGGCGGTTTATCTCATTCAGGAATGTGGCATAAAACCTGAACAAATAATGATGGCTACTTTTACGGAAAAGGCAGCTAAAGAATTGATAACTCGTATTACGAATGAGTTAGCCGAAAGAGATATATCTGTTAATGTTAATGAGATGTATATAGGTACGTTTCATTCTCTGTGTTTAAGAATAATAAAAGAGCATTTAGAGTTTACAAGATTAAAGAGAAATTATCGCTTGCTTGATACCTTTGACCAAAAATATTTGGTTTTTAGGAATATATATAAGTTTAATGCCATTGACGGAATTGATGATTTGCTTTCAAAAGGCGGAGCGTGGAAACATTCGGACGAAATCTGCAATTATGTTAATCACTTATCTGAAGAAATGGTTGATGTCGAGGGATTACAGACGGACAGCAATCCGGAGATAAGGACTCTTGGACGAGTGCTTGCTACATACCAAGGTTTACTTGAAGAAGGCAATCTCATTGATTTCTCTACTATTCAAACTGAGTGCTTAAGGTTACTTACAGAGAATGAAGAAATACTTGAGGAATTACAAGATAAACTTCAATATCTTATGATAGACGAATATCAGGATACTAACTATATACAGGAACAAATTGTGTTCTTACTTGGTGCAAAACACCACAATATTTGCGTTGTCGGCGATGACGACCAAGGTCTATATCGTTTTAGAGGTGCAACGATTCGAAATATTCTGGAGTTCCCTCATAAATTCGAGGACGAGGGGTGTAAGATAGTTCCGCTTGTTATCAACTATCGTTCCAATAGCGATATTGTTGATTTCTACAACGAATGGATGTCAACAACTTCGGGTGCTAAGTTCAAATTTAACTGGGGCAATTACCGCTACGACAAACGCATTGAGCCGCACAAAAAAACAGAGATAAATAGTCCGGCGGTTGTGAAGTTGAACAGCGAGGACGATGAAGATGAATGGCACGAGAAGATATTGTCGTTTATCAATAAACTTAAAGAATCCGGGAAACTGAGTGACTATAACCAACTGGCATTTTTATTTAGCTCTGTTAAACATCAAAGAGTTACCGAACTTGCCAATTTCTTGGAGAAGAATGGAATAAATGTTTATTCTCCTCGTTCGGATATGTTCTTTAAAAGAGATGAGATAAAACTTACTTTAGGGTGTTTAATGCTTATGTTCCCTAAGTATGTTAAAGGACTGGAAAATCAGGAATATAAGTTTCTGCAAGTAGAGCATTATAGTTATTACAGAGATTGTATCTTGGCGGCAAACGCATTTGTGACACAACCTGAGAATAAAGAATTGAAGCAGTTTATAAGACAATACGGAAAAACACACGTCGGATTGACGGGAACCACTGACTATGCGTATTCGGGATTATTGTATATGTTGTTTCGGTTTAAGCCGTTTAGTGACATCCTTGATACAGATATGAGTGTTGGTGTTGTTGATATTCGACCGACGAGGAATCTTGCATTGCTGACGCAGATAATCGGAAAATTTGAGTATCTGCATAGGGTTGATGTCTTTAATGGCTCTTATATCAATAAGAATACGGAACTTCTGTTTAATCTTTATTTGAAGTTACTCTATGACGGAGGAATTTCGGAATATGAGGACGAAGCGGAATATGCTCCGAGTGGTTGTGTTTCGTTTTTGACGATACATCAATCCAAAGGGATGGAGTTCCCGATTGTGTTTGTTGATTCGCTGAGCAATACACCTCGAAAAACATATAAAGAGCTTATGACTGAGGTTGAGGAAAAGTATTTCCATAGACCGGCTTTTGAACCGTATGAGCAGACGAAATACTTTGATTTTTGGAGATTGTATTATACAGCGTTTTCGAGGGCACAGGACTTATTACTCCTTACTTGTGATGAGAATAAGAGAACACCGAGTATGTATTTCAAAGACCTATATGATGAACTTCAAAGTGTTGATAGTGATAGATTTAGCTTAGAGGATTTTGATTTCCAGTCAGTGAAGAAAGTAAATCTGAAGAACTCGTTTTCTTTTACTTCTCATATTACAGTTTATGAAACCTGTGCGTTGCAGTATAAGTTCTACAAGGAACTTGAATTTATGCCTGTTCGTCAAAACGCTATGATGTTCGGTACATTGGTTCACGAAACAATAGAGGATGTGCATAGAGCAGCGATTAGAGATGAGGTTGATTTGATTACGAAGGATAATATATCTTCGTGGTTTGAGTCTAACTATAATTCGCTTGTTAAGTCAGAACATACATATCTGGCAGAGCCACAGAGGAATGCTGCATTGAATCAGGTCATTCGATATGCCGAAAGAATGAATGGTAAGTGGTCATCAATTCAACAAGCGGAAGTGGATGTAAGTCTTGTGAAAGAGGATTACATCATTGACGGTAAAATCGACCTTGTTAAGGGTGTTGACGGAACGGTTGAGATTGTTGATTTCAAATCTGAGAAAAAGCCTGATATGGAGAGAATGCGAAATCGTATAGAGCATTATCGCAGGCAATTACAGATTTACGCTTATCTTATTGAGCAGAGAACAGGACAAAAAGTTAGCAAAATGCACTTGTACTACACGGCAGAAGAAAACGGTAATCCGATGATTTCTTTCCCGTATACGCGTAGTGCGATTGAGGGTACGGTGGCTGCTTTTGATGATACCGTACATAGAATACTGAAAAAAGATTTTAATCATAGTTGTGATGATGTGAGAACTTGTAAAAACTGTGATTTTAGATACTACTGTCAAAATAAATAATAATCTTGGAGGTTTTAAGATATGGACGAACAGTTGACTTTTGATTTTGTAAAACGCCCGACCATTAAGGGCTATCCGGAACTTAGATGGACGGGGAAGCGTCCGTATGAGTCCACGCAGTATTATCCGGCACAGCTCCGTGAGCGTTACGGAGAAGAAGTGAATGGATGGATAAATAAGATTTTTTGGGGCGATAATCTTCAGGTTATGAGCCATTTGCTTAAAGATTATCGTGGCAAAATTGACCTTATTTATATTGACCCGCCGTTTGATAGTAAGGCTGATTATAAAAAGAAAATTGAAGTTAAAGGTGTCGGTAAAACTGAAACAGACTCTACTTCATTTGAAGAAAAGCAGTATGGAGATATTTGGACAAATGATGAGTATTTGCAGTTTATGTATGAGCGTCTAATTATTCTTAGAGAATTATTATCAGATAAAGGTACTATTTATTTGCATTGTGATTGGCATAAATCTCATCATTTAAGAATGATTATGGATGAGGTGTTTGGCGTAGATAAATTTGTTAATGAAGTAATTTGGCATTATTCGGGTGCTGGAACACCAAAAGGATGTTGGGCAAAACGACATGACAATATTTTTGTGTATTCTAAAACATCTTCTTATACATTTAATGCGGATGATGTAAGAACCGAATATGCTGAAACCACAAAAGAACGTTTCAGTCACGCAATTAATAATGTTAGAAACGGTATAAATTTTGGAAGTCAATCATTGAATCCATTAGGAAAATATCCAGAAGATGTTTTAGATGTTTCTATTGAAGCACCATCAGCAAATGTAAGAACTGGGTATCCTACACAAAAACCGGAAGCGTTACTCGAAAAAATTATCAAGGCATCGTCAAATCCGGGAGATGTAATATTCGATTGTTTTATGGGAAGTGGCACTACTCAGGCGGTTGCGATGAAACTTGGAAGGAAGTTTATTGGTGCTGATATTAATCTCGGTGCTATTCAAACTACTACTAAGAGACTAATTAGTGCCGCAAATGAGTTAAATGGACAGTTGCAGGAAAATGAAAAATATACTGGTTTTGAAGTTTACAATGTAAATAACTATGACTTCTTTAGAAATCCTATTGAGGCTAAAGGGTTAATCATACAGGCACTTGAAATACAACCATTCCCGCAGAGTGATGTCTGGGACGGAGAACTTGACGGACGCATGGTTAAGATTATGCCGGTAAATCGTATTGCCACAAAGGCAGATTTAGAGGAATTAAAAGCAAACTTGCCGTACAAAACATATGAAAAGAGAAAGGCGGACAATCCTAAGCAACCAGTAGAGAGAATTACTATTGTTTGTATGGGACACGAACCTGAGTTGAAAGCTTCCTTGGAGCAGGAGTTATCTGAATACAAACTTGATATTGAGATTGTTGATATTCTTAGGGATAAGAAAGACTTGCAACTCAAGCGTGAAGCAGAAGCAGAGGTTGTCAGAGAAGGAAACAAATTGGTAATACGCTCTTTCTATCCAATGAACCTTATGCAGAAACTTTCCTTGCAAAAAGAATATGTGGAAGATTGGCGTCAGTTAGTAGAGTCGATTATGATTGACTGGAACTATGACGGAGTGGTTATGCAACCGACAGTAACCGATGTGCCGGATAAAAAAGGAATTGTTAGCGGTGTGTATGGCATACCTGAAAATGCAGGTACGATACGAGTTAAAATCACTGACCTTTTATCGGAATCCTTAGAAGTGGAGGTCGAGTAATCTATGGCGAGAAAAACAACTGACTTTATTCAGGATTTTGCCTTTTATGAACAGTTGTGGGAGTATTATACTCAGAACAGGGGGAAAATCCGTTCACGATACAATGATTTGACTAAGAAATTCCTTGCGTATAATGACAGTCGTGAAAACAGCGATGCTTTCTTGAGAGAGCCACAGTTTGAAGCGTTGGAGATGTATGTATTTATAAAGGAATTTATGAATAATGCCCATATGTATCAAATATTCGATGAGTGGAGAAATAGAGAAAATCGCTTTGCTGATGCTTCATATTACACCATCCACAAAGGTGGTCAGGGTACTTTGATTGATATAGGCGATAAACAGAATGAAATCGTATTCAAGCAGATGAAAAAATACAAGGAAAATTACCCGAACTACATTTATGCTTTGACGATGGGACTTGGTAAAACCATCCTTATGGCAACTTGTATTTTCTATGAGTTTCTGCTTGCAAAGAAGTATCCGAAAGACAAGAGATTTTGTCATAATGCTTTGGTTTTTGCACCGGACAAGACAGTCTTGGAGTCGCTCCGTGAAATTATGACTTTTGACAAGACAAAAGTTGTGCCACCGGAATATGCTCGTGTGTTAGACCAAAATATTAAGTTCCATTTTCTTGAGGAAACAGGTGTAACGCTTCATACTATAGACGACTCGGATTTCAATATTGTTATTTCAAACAACCAGAAGATTATCGTAAAGAAAAAGCGTAAAGCAGATACACCGGCTGATGTACTTTTTGGAACGGGTTCTCTGCTTGCAGATATTTACGGAGATGATGGCGATGATGATGTTTGGGATGACGCTTCTCTGATTGATAATCAGCGTTTTAAGAAACTCTGTCGCTTACCGCAGCTTGGAGTATATGTTGACGAGGCTCATCATTTGTTTGGTGCGAACTTAGAGAAGGAACTTCGCTCAGGTGGAGCAAATAAAACAACGCTCCGTAACACAATTAATATGCTTGCGGCAAGTACATCTATTGTAGCTTGTTATAACTATACCGGTACTCCATATGTGAATAAGCAGGTATTACCGGAGGTTGTTTATGCTTATGGACTGAATGAATCAATCGCTCACGGGTATCTCAAAGACGCAGACCCAATCGGTTTTGATAATGTCAAAAATGAGGAGTTCCTGCGTACATCTATTACGATGTTCTGGGAGCGATATGGGAATAAAACATACGAGGGTATGTTGCCGAAACTTGCAATCTTCGCAGCGAGTGTTAAAGAAGCGACGGATGTAGTACGCCCTGTGGTAGAAAAAGTCTTGAGTGAACTCGATATTCCGATTTCAAGCATATTGGTAAATACAGGAGACCCGTCTGTTACGAAAGATGAGGATATAAAGAATTTTAATAATCTTGATGTTGTAGGAACAGAAGGAAGTAAGAAGCAGTTCATTATCCTCGTAGAAAAAGGTCGTGAGGGTTGGAACTGTCGTTCCTTACTCGGTATAGCCCTGTTTAGAAGTCCTAAATCAAAAGTTTTTGTGTTGCAGGCGACAATGCGTTGTTTAAGGCAACTTACAAACGAGCAACTCAAAGCAAGTATCTTCTTGTCAAAAGAGAACTACGATACGCTTGATGACGAACTTCGTAAAAACTACAATATGGAGATTTCCGATTTTGGTAAATCACCGAATACTAATAAGAATGTATATAAGGTTCGTGTGCTTCCGCCACCAAGAAGCATAAAAATGAAAAGGCTATGGCACGAATATTCTTTGATAGAGAAAGATTATGTTGAGCCGGTCAACTTCCGTTTAGATGAGCTGGATGAATCAAAGTATGAAGCGAAGATGTATGAGAAAGGTAGTTTGCGTTTAGGACTTTCCGAGAAAGAAACTAATATCGACTCAATAAAAGACCAAGATAAATACAGCGAATTTTCTCTTACAGCAGAAATTGCACGCTACATGAATATTTCGTGCTTAACGATTGCTAAAATACTTAGGGAAGCCGTAGATACACCGAATACCATTGTTGAAGCAGTTAATCGTCATAATGAAGTGCTGGAAGATATAATTATACCTGAGATTTTCCATACACTCTATGAGGTAAAGAGTACACAGAAAAGTGAAGATGTTGATATGGTTCTTCTCAGAGAACCGAAGGACGCAGGTTACTACGAGTTTTCTGCAACAGATGAGCTTGTAATAACGAAAGGTCATAATAACTTTACTCCGCAGGAAGAAGCAAAGAGTTTCCATGCTGATACTTACTGCTTCGACTCAAAACCGGAGCGTGAGTGCTTCCTTCAGTATATTTCAAGCAACAAGGTTAAAGAAATTTACTTTACCGGTATGTTTACCTCTAATCAGGGAGATTTGTCTGTTCAATATTATGACCCTGAGTCAAAGCGATTGAGAAAGTACTATCCTGATTTTCTCGCTCTTATGGAAGATGGTTCATATCAACTGATAGAGGTAAAAGGAGATAATAAGATAGATGATGAAGTTGTACTTGCCAAAAAGGCGGCAGCAGAGGAAATGGCAGTTGCAAGTGGTGTCCATTATTTGATGTATGCAGGAAGTACGCTCATGAAATCAAATGTTTTAGAACCAACTTTAGCAGTTCAACAGACAAGTATCGACATATAGATTTAATCAAGTGATGAGTATATAAAAATTATGGAAACAAAGCCAAGGATTTTATACCTACAAAAGATTTTACTGGAAAGAACCGATGAAGAAAATCCTCTTTCCACAACACAGTTAATCAATATATTGAAGGATGAATACGGAATATCTGCACATAGAACGACGGTTACGAAAGATATTGCTGCACTTCAGGAGTTTGGAATGGACATTGTTATTATCCATTCTACTCAGAGCAAATACTTTGTAGCCAGTCGAAAGTTTGAATTGCCGGAACTGAAACTGCTGATAGATGCAGTGGAGTCATCGAAGTTTATTACAATGAAGAAAAGCAAAACTCTGATTGAAAAGATACATACGATGACCAGTCCGGGGCAGGTGGCAAAGCTGAAACGTAATAACTATGTGGTCAATCGAATTAAGCCGGATAATGAACAGATATATTACATCATCGACGCTATAAATGACGCCATCAATGCAGGTAAACAGATTTCTTTCCAGTATTATGATTATACCGGATTAAAGAAAAAGGTTCTGAAGAACAAGGGCGAGATTTATAAGCTGAGTCCGTATAAACTTCTCTGGTGCGGGGACTATTATTATGTTCTCGGATATTCAGAGAAGAAAAGTAAGGTTATCAATTTCAGGGTAGACCGTATTGCTTCCAAGCC
>UMEI01037255.1_pt1 | contig 9750 bp, 9 predicted proteins | sample 1964711 | NCBI WGS metagenome assembly UMEI01 (sample SAMEA4836016, study PRJEB28245) | human gut metagenome | biome: gut microbiome; material: fecal sample | place: Denmark | collected 2008 | reverse complement strand
AATGATCAATTTTGCTCATGGTGAAATTATTATGGTTGGCGCATATCTGGCTTATGTGATGACAACTATGGTGCAGACACCCATTATTGTCAGTGTTTTAGTAGCAATTGCTGGATGTGCTTTATTAGGTGTTGTGACAGAAAAAGTGGCTTATAAGCCCCTTAGAAATAGTGGGAGTTTAGCTGTTTTAATTACTGCTATTGGTGTCAGTTATCTGTTACAGAACTTATTTTTGATTTTATTTGGCTCTGCTGCCAGAACTTTTCCTCAATATATGCCTAGTGGTACAGTATCTTTTTTTGGCGCTCATATCACGTATGTCGCTTTGCTTTCGCTTATCTTAACTTTTATTTGTACTGGATTATTGCTTTTGTTTATAAACAAAACAAAATTGGGAAAAGCAATGCGTGCTGTCAGTGAAGATCGAGGAGCTGCAGAATTAATGGGAATCAATGTGAATACAACCATTTCTCTAACATTCGCCATTGGTTCTGGTTTAGGAGCTATTGCTGGTATTATTTATGGTATGAGTTATTCTTTGATTAATCCCTATTTAGGTGCCATGTTAGGTATCAAAGCTTTTATAGCAGCTGTTCTTGGTGGAATTGGAAGCATTCCAGGAGCAATGGTAGGTGGATTGATTATTGGTGTTGCTGAAGCATTTACAATTTCATATATTTCATCTGCTTTTTCAGATGCAGTTGTTTTTGGTATTTTAATCTTTATTTTATTAGTTAAACCAGCAGGATTGTTTGGTCAGAATATGAGAGAGAAAGTGTAGGTGATAGGGATGAAAAAGAAACAAATAAAAGATTTGATTATATCCTTTATCATGGCGCTGATTATTTATGGAATCATTATGTTTTTAATGAGTGCTGGAATTGTTGACTATTATTGGTCAGGAATTCTCATTATGGCTTGTATCAATGTTATTTTAGCAACAAGCTTGAATTTAGCGAGTGGTTATTTAGGACAGTTAACTTTAGGACATGCTGGATTTATGTCCGTAGGAGCTTATACATCTGCTTTATGTAGTTTATATCTTCATTTCCCATTTTTATTAAGCTTATTGATTGGTGCTATTGCTGCCTGCCTGATTGGCGTTGTTATTGGTATACCAACATTAAGATTAAAAGGTGATTATCTTTGTATCATTACTTTAGCATTTAATGAAATCATACGTGTTATTATGCTTAATTTAAGTATTACAAATGGTGCCAAAGGATTGATGGGATTTCAAGCAATGAATATTGATTTTTCTGTCTATTTTTTAAGTGCTGTGATTACAATCTATGTCATTTACTGTATTGTTAAATCACGTCATGGGCGTGCCATTATTTCTATTTGTGAAGATGAAACAGCCAGTGAATTGTCTGGTATTCCTACATCGTATTATAAGATCCTAGCTTTTGCTATTTCAGCTTTCTTTGCAGGGATTGCAGGAGGATTATATGCTCAATATATGGGAATGCTGGTTCCTTCTACATTTGATTATAATAAATCAGTAGAAATTTTAGTTATGGTTGTATTAGGTGGATTAGGAAATTTAAAAGGTTCTATTATAGCAGCTATTATCATGACGATATTGCCAGAGTATTTAAGAGCATTTGCAGATTATCGTATGTTACTTTATGCAATTGTTTTAATTGCAGCAATGATTATCAAAGAAAAAAATTTAGTGCCTCGTATTAAAGCTAAATTTTTTAAGAATAAGACTGTGGAGGTGGATGACTGATGAGTTTGTTAAAAGCAGAGGGATTAGGAATCCAATTTGGTGGTTTAAAAGCTGTTGATGAGTTTAATTTTGAAATGGATAAAGACCAATTATATGGTTTGATTGGACCAAATGGAGCTGGAAAAACAACTGTATTTAATTTGTTGACAGGTGTTTATAAACCAACGAGTGGACAAATACTTTTTGATGGGAAGTCACTTTTAAAGATGACACCTACGCAAATCACACAATTAGGGCTTGCAAGAACATTTCAAAATATTCGTTTGTTCAAAAAAATGAGTGTTATTGATAATGTTAAGGTTGGATTGCATCATTCTCAAAATTATTCATTATTATCATCTATTCTTCATCTTCCAAGTTATTTTAAAGGTGAAGAGGCTATGCAGGAAATGGCTATGAGCTTACTTCGTGTTTTTGATCTAGAAAAATATGCTGATGTCAAGGCTGGAAATTTACCATATGGAAAACAACGTAAACTCGAAATAGCAAGAGCACTTGCAACGGCACCTAAACTTCTTTTATTAGATGAACCTGCAGCTGGGATGAATCCTATTGAAACAGAAGAATTAATGGAAACGATAAAGATTGTAAGAGAAAAATTTTCTATTGCGATTTTATTGATTGAACATGATATGAAACTTGTTATGGGGATCTGTGAAAAAATTGCAGTCTTAAATTTTGGTACAGTCTTAGCGTTTGGAACTCCAGATGAAATTAAAAATAATCCTGATGTGGTTGCAGCATATTTAGGAAATGAAGAATAGGGGGATGACCATGTTAAAAGTTGATCATTTAAATGTTTATTATGGTGTGATTCATGCGATTAAAAATGTAAGTTTTGAAGTGAATCAAGGTGAGATTGTGGCTTTGATTGGAGCTAATGGGGCTGGAAAGACATCTATCATGCATGCTATTAGTGGATTGGTAAAACCTAAAAGTGGTACGATATCTTTTATGGGGGATGAGATTACAAAACTTCCTGCACATAAAATTATTGCCAAAAATTTAGCTCAAGTTCCTGAGGGTAGACGTATTTTTGCTCAATTAACGGTTCAAGATAATTTGGAAATGGGTGCTTATTTACGTACGGATAATAAAATAGGACAAGATTTAGAAAAGGTTTATCAAAGATTTCCACGTTTAAAGGAACGTAGAAATCAATTGGCTGGTACATTATCAGGTGGAGAACAACAGATGTTAGCAATGGGGCGCGCATTAATGTCAAAGCCAACGCTATTATTGTTAGATGAACCATCAATGGGGTTATCACCTATTTTGGTTAATGAAATTTTTGACATTATTAAAAGTATTAATAAAGATGGAGTAACGGTGTTATTAGTTGAACAAAACGCAAATAAAGCACTTTCAATTGCTGATCGTGCTTATGTCCTTGAAACTGGAAATGTGATTGTGTCAGGGAAAGCCAATGAAGTGGCAAATAATCCAAAGGTAAGAGAAGCTTATCTTGGTTAAAGAAGATTGGAATGATCTTCTTTTTTAATGAATTTTAATACCCTTTTTTTGAGAGGGAAAAAGGCGTTCACCATAGGCTTTTAAAATAAAAGAAATATATATCAGACTGCAAAGATAACAGGCATCATGTGATAGGGATAATAAAGTGATGAAAGGATGTATATGGTAAAGAAATACACCACTTAAAACACACCATAATAAAAAGTATGATAAACATATCCTTCCTTGATAATGCAAGTGATGATGTGAATAATCCCAACAACGTGTATGAAAACATTTTTCGATATAATAACTGCTTACAAGTTCTAAAAGTGTCATCAAGATACCACCTATAAGACAAGTAAAAACAACGGGTAAAGTTATCAAAACAGGCTGACAAAGAATGAGGATACAGGCACCAAAACCATATAAGGGAATATATGGACCTTTCAATAATCCAGAGGAACACCATTTTTTTTGAAATAATGAAACATAAAATGACTCAAGCCAGTATCCTAAAAAACAATAAATTGAAAAATAGACAATAATCATAACATTCTCCTTTTTGTATTTTATTTTATGAAAAAAATGTCAAAATATGATTAAATATGGATAGATATGTTCATAATTTGTATGAAAATAACTATAAATTCAAAAAAAGTTAATTTAAAAAATACTGATTATATCAATATAATTTTAATTTCTTAAGAATTTCTTAAGAAAGTTGTGGACTTTTTGTGAACGTTGTTTTATAATTCTAATTGGGTATATTATTGAAAGGAGGCAACGAATGGATAGTAATATTAAGACGAATTTATTAGAAATGATGCAAGAACATGTTTTAAAACGTAAAGCCATGTTCATTCCGATGTTATGTATTTCAACATTTGGTTTGGTTGGTTATGCAGCTGTTGATAAAGAAAAACCAGTAATCGAAGCTAATAAGATTGAAGTTCTTTATGGAACAAAGCTGGATAAGACGATGTTCGCTATTTCTGATAATCGTGATTCCCTAGACGCTATGGATGTAAAGATTGATGATACATCATATGATGCATATCAATTAGGTATATATAACGTCGAAGTAACTGCAACCGATATGTTCTCAAATTTAAGTACAAAGGTTGTTCAAGTAGAAGTTGTTGATAAAACAGCTCCTGAATTGAAGCCAGTAGGTGGAAGTCAAGGTTATGTTATTAATGTGGAAGCGAATGGAAGTAAAGATGTGGCACAATATGTCAATGCTTCAGACAATGTTGATGGTGATGTCACACCATTCATTGAAACAAATAAGAAACTTGATACTTCAAAATTAGGATCACAAATGATTGAATTGAGTGTTTCTGATAATGCCGGAAATACAACACAACAAACATTTGAATTCTATGTTTCAGATACAACTGCACCTACGATTAGTTACAAGAAGGGATCTACAGTTACAGTAGACTATGGTTCTCAGTTTGACTATTCAGATTATGTCAAAGTTTCAGATAACTTTGATAAGACTGTTAAATCTATTGATGTAGATGGAACAGTAAATACGAAAAAGGATGGTAAAACAACTTTAAAAATTACTGCTAAAGATTCTTCTGGAAATATGAGTGAAAAATCATTAACAGTAAATGTTGGTGACTTAAGTGCACCGAAGATTAGTTTATCTAAATCTTCAGTTCAAATTACCAAAGGTAAGAGCTTTAGTGCTAAGAAATATCTAGAGAGTGCAACTGACAACAAAGATGGAAATCTGACTTCTAAAGTCAAAATCAGTAGTTCTGTTAACACGAAAAAAGCTGGTAAGTATACAGTCACATACAGTGTGTCAGATAAAGCTGGAAATTCAACTTCTAAATCTTTGAAAGTCACAGTTGTTAATCCAGATGATATTGCTCCTAATAAAGGAATGGTAGCTACTGCAAAATCACGATTAGGATGCCCATACAAATGGGGTGCGACTGGACCAAGTTCATTTGACTGTTCAGGATTTACTCAATGGGTATATCGTAAAAACGGTAAGAGTATCCCGCGTACATCTAGTGCACAAAAGAGTGGAGGAAGAACAATTTCTCTATCTAAAGTAAAACCAGGTGATATTGTTTGGCGTCCAGGTCATGTAGGAATCTACGTAGGTGGTGGTAGAGTTATTCACTCTCCACATAGTGGGGCTGTTGTTAGCTACACAAGTCTAAGTGGATTTACTTGTGGTGTAAGATATTAATGATCAAAAACTGTAATGAATTGATTTCATTACAGTTTTTATTTTGGTATAATGAAAGAAATTGAGGTGATAGAAATGTATATTGGAAGTCAGGCTTTGATGAAAAGATATGATGCTTGTTTATTAGAACAGGGATATACTATTGAAGAACTGGTGGATAAAGCAAGTGATTGTTTATATAAGCATATGTCAGGACGTTCTTTTGCAATTGTCTGTGGACCAGGCAATAATGGGGCGGATGGTTTATCTCTTGCTATCAAGCTCTTTCAACAAAAAAAAGAAGTTCATGTTTTTATCTTTGATAATGGCGAACATCTTTCTCAGGCTAATTTATATTATCTACAACAATGTTATGATTTATCTATCCCTGTTTCTTTATTTCAACAGGATAATTTAGATGAACTGATCCAATGTATGGACTCATATGAAACCATTGTGGATGCAATTTTTGGGTTTGGTTTAAACAGTTGTCCAAGAGGGATTTATCAAAGTGTCATTGAAGGAATGAATCAGTTGTATGATCATGAAGTGATTGCTGTGGATATTCCAACAGGGTTACAATGTAATACAGGGAAGCCTTATCAAAGTGTTGTTTATGCAACGAAGACAATAACTTTGAGTGCGATAAAAAATGGTTTTTTGAATCCCGATAGTCGCTTTTTTACGGGAGAAGTCATTGTTGAAATGCTTGATGCAAGAGATGTTGGAGAGGCAGCTGGTTTGTATCAAATGGGCAATGCAAAGATGATCATTCCATTGTTGAAAGAAAGAGTCTTTGATGGTTATAAAGGAACATATGGATATACTTGTCTGATTACAGGATGTCAGGAATATAAAGGTGCGGCTTTACTAAGTGCTAAAAGTTGTGTCTATAGTGGAAGTGGGATTACGACTGTTATGAGCGATGAAAGTGTCATTAATGTTTTGACACAGTTTTGTCCAGAGGCAACAGCTGTTTTAAGACCACCTGTTTTACAAAAAGATGATTTTGTGAAATATGATGCTTTATTGATTGGATGTGGCTTAGGACAAAGCTTAGATAGCTATCGTTATGTTATTGACTTATTGGAAAAAACACATCAGCCACTGGTTATTGATGGGGATGCTTTAACAATTTTATCGGCTCATGTTGATTTATTAAAAAATCAAAAGCGTGATATTATCTTAACGCCCCATTTAGGGGAATTTCAGCGTTTATGTCCTTTTCAAGAAGACGATGATATGCTGGAAATAGCACAAAATTTTGCGAAAACATATCATGTGACATTGGTTTTAAAAGGACCATATACAATGGTCACAAACGGATATGAATCATATCGTGTTATGGCAGGTCATAAAGCTATGGCAACAGGGGGTATGGGAGATGTTTTAGCAGGTATCATTACAAGTTTTTTAGGACAAGGTTATCAAGCCATACAGGCAGCTTTATTAGGTGTTTTCATACATGGGTATACTGGTGAACAATTAGCCAAAAAAGCTTATACAGTGCTGCCATCACGCCTCATTGAACACTTACCAGAAGTGATGGATGAGATGATAAAAAGTAACCCGAAGGTTACTTTAGAGAAATCAGTGTAATATGACGATGAGGACTTTTATCTCGACGATAGGAGAAAAAGAGGTCCTCATTTTCTATTGTACAATAAGGAGAAACTGTAATATGACTTTTTGGAACGTGTAATTCTAATAATTGTTGTTGAATTAATCCTTTACTATCTAAAAGATAAGCTCCATCTTCTTTTTGAATATAAAAGCGACTTGTATCAAAAGACATTTTCTTGACTAAATCAATAATATCATCTTTGGCTTCAAAATGACGTTGTTCAATGGAAGGACCAATATAAGCATAAATATGTTGTGGCTGACATCCTTCATTTTCAATTAAATGCTGTGTTACTTTTTTAACGATTTCACCTACTGTTCCTTTCCATCCTGAGTGAATGGCAGCCACAATTTTTTGATCTCGACAATACAATAAAACAGGACAACAATCAGCATGAAAAGTCCATAACCATAAATGACGATCTCTTGTATACATCGCATCATAACCAATCAAAGCATCATCACGACTCCACATTCCTCTACCACCATCACTATGATGGACTTCAATAAAACGTGTAGTGTGTTGTTGTAAAGTGGCGACCATTTGAGAAAGATCGCTATGAAGTGTTTTGGCTAAGCGTTGACGATTTTCTAAAACTTGCTGATCATCAATGCCATTAAAACTCATGTTCATGATGCGTCCATGATCTTCACGACAAGTTGTATAAGCTTCTATTTCATTAAAACAATTCCATTCTATTAATTTCATAATGACTCCTTTCAAAAGCCCTGCCTTTTTTGATGTTTTGACATACATTAAATAATGAAGGAGGGATGAATAATGTTTCAACAATCTTGTGGTTGCCAAAACATGAACTCATGTTCATGTCAGGCTCAACAAATGAATAATGGATATATGAATGGTTGTCCACGACCACAACCTTTAGTAGCTCCTAAAAAAGTTTGTGTAACAAATCAAATTACACCTGTTCCGCAACCTGTGATTTGTCCTATTGAATGTCGTCGTGTTAACCATTGTATGTATTACCCAGTCTTTTATCCTGCTTATGAACAAACATTTGTCAATGCTTCTATGAATTCACCTTATGGATATCGTTAAAAAGACTTTCATCAGGATCAATGTAAATGGTTGAATAATGAGATAATATCACCTGACCAGGTTTACCACCTTGTGGCTTTTTCAATGTTTTGACTAATGTATAATTTACAGGTACGGACGAACTGTGCTTTCCTTTAGAAAAATAGGCGGCTAATTGACTGGCAAGACGAATGGTATATTCATCTAAATTCTGACTATGCACAACAACATGGCTTCCAGGCATGTCTTTGACATGAAACCACATATCATTTTTGGCAGCCATCTTAAAGGTAAGGTAATCATTTTGCAGATTATTCTTACCTACATAAATAGGAATCTGATCTTTAGTTATATAGGTTTCTATATGAAGTTTTTGAGGTCTATGCACCTGTTTTGTTTTTTTCTTTTTGAGATAACCTAAATTCTCTAATTCTTCTTTAATCTCTAAAGCATCATAATAAGAAGCATTATCCATCATTGTGATTAGAGTATCAAAATAATGAATTTCATTTTCTGTAATTTGAATTTGTTCTTGAAGATGGGATAATGCTTTTTTTGCTTTTTGATATTTAGCGTAATATTTATTGGCATTTGTCTTTCCATCATATCTTTCATCTAAAGGAATCGTCATCATTGTACCATCATAATAATTTTCTACAGTGATTTCTTTTTGTCCTTTTTTTAATAAATGTAAATTAGCAAACAACAAATCTCCTTTAATACGTAAATCATCACTATTTTGGGATTCAAATAATGTCTGTTGTAGTTTGTTTAATTTATGAACATTTCTTTGATATTCATTTTGAATGAATTTAGCTAAATCCGATGTTTGTTGTTTAATACGATCTTTTTCATCGATTAAATCATAATGTTGATCTAAGCCATCAAAAAGCGGATAAGCCGTATACTCCTGATGTAAATGTGTAAGAGGAATAACATGGAAATATTCCTTATCTTCTTTTTTATGAATATACAATGTTGTGGAATGATGGAGTAACGTGATAATATCATGGAATGCTTCTCCATGATCCATGCGATATAAAACTTCTTTAGATAATTCTGGAGAGAATCCCTGATATGTTTTGGTTAAATTATCTGTTTCTATCCAATCTGTTGTATAAGGGTTGTATTTTTCAATTAAAGGTGGTTTTTGATATATTGCACCGGGTTGTAAAATACGAGCACTCATAGAAGGGGAAACACGTTTTAAACAATCAATAATTTTATTGTTGTGATATGTTAAAATAGCATTTGAGTGTTTTCCCATGATCTCTAAATAAATGTGATATTTTACTGTATCCTTTAATTCATTGACACCAATTATTTCAATATCAACAATACGATCTAGCTGCATTTGTGTTATTTTTTCAATATATGCCCCTTCCAGATGCTTTCTTAATAACATCGTTAAAGCATTAGGAGATGCAGGAGTTGGATAACTTAACTGTGTCAATTGCATTCTCGCATAAACAGGATGTATTGAAATGAGTAATTTGTAATTCTCTCTTTGAGCACGAATATGAAATAAAAGTTCATATTGTGAAATTTGATATATTTTATTAATTCTTCCTCGTGTGATTTGATTTTGTAGCTGTTCTACAACACGAGATAACATAATTCCGTCATAAGCCATTTTTCATCACCGTTAAATAGTATAACATATTTCAAAAAGAATTGACATTAAAGTTACATTCATGTAGTATTGTT
>UMEI01043633.1_pt1 | contig 9759 bp, 6 predicted proteins | sample 1964711 | NCBI WGS metagenome assembly UMEI01 (sample SAMEA4836016, study PRJEB28245) | human gut metagenome | biome: gut microbiome; material: fecal sample | place: Denmark | collected 2008 | reverse complement strand
AAAGTAATGCCGCCGCTGCGGGACAAATACAAAGATAAGATTGATGTACGGATCGGTGTAGAAATCGGACTTCAGCCTTATCTGGAACCGTTTTACCGGGAATTTGTAAAAAAATATCCATTTGATTTTGTGATTGGATCCGTACATTCCACACATAAACTGGATATCGCACACGGAGAGATCTTTGATGGAAAAACAGATGAAGAAGTTTACCGGGAAGTTCTGGAAGAGATGCTGGAAGATGTCCGTATTTATGAAGATTATGATGTGCTCGGACATCTGGATTATATGATCCGTTATGGAAAAGATAAAGAACAGGCATATTCGTATCTGAAATATGCAGAGCTGATCGATGAGATCCTGAAAAATATCATTGCAAAAGGCAAAGGACTTGAACTCAATATGGCAGGATTAAAATATGGACTTCCATATGCACACCCACACCCGGATGTATTAAAAAGATACCGGGAGTTAGGTGGAGAGATCATCACAGTCGGTGCAGACGGACACTGTCCGGAGCATATTGCATGGGATTTTGACAAGGCAAATGGCATATTGCGGGCATGCGGTTTTACATATTATACAGAATTTAAGCAAAGAAAGCCTGTTTTTAAGCAACTTTCATAAAAATATAGAAGACACTTGAACTTTTGTACCAGATTTAGTACAATTAAGCCAGTTGGGAGTGCTTTAAAATGTTAAAGCGTTCACAATAAAGTATAGTTAGAATAAACTTTAGGAGGAATTGATCATGGCAGTAAAAGTAGCGATTAATGGTTTTGGACGTATTGGACGTCTGGCATTCAGACAGATGTTTGGAGCAGAGGGATATGAAGTAGTTGCAATCAACGACTTAACATCTCCTAAGATGCTTGCTCACCTGTTAAAATATGATTCATCACAGGGAAAATATGCACTGGCTGATACAGTAGAAGCTACAGAAGATTCCATCATTGTTGACGGAAAAGAAATCAAAATTTATGCAAAGGCTAACGCTGAGGAACTTCCTTGGGGAGAAATCGGAGTAGACGTTGTCCTTGAGTGTACAGGTTTCTACACATCTAAAGAGAAAGCATCTGCACACATCAAAGCAGGAGCAAGAAAAGTTGTTATTTCCGCACCGGCAGGAAACGATCTTCCTACAATCGTATACAATGTAAACCATACAGAACTGAAACCGGAAGACACAGTTATTTCCGCAGCTTCTTGTACAACAAACTGCTTAGCTCCAATGGCTAAAGCATTGAACGACCTTGCATCTATCAAATCTGGTATCATGTGCACAATCCATGCTTACACAGGAGATCAGATGACACTTGACGGACCGCAGAGAAAAGGTGATTTAAGAAGATCCCGTGCTGCTGCAGTTAATATCGTACCTAACAGCACAGGTGCTGCAAAAGCAATCGGTCTTGTTATTCCAGAATTAAATGGAAAATTAATCGGATCTGCTCAGCGTGTTCCAACACCTACAGGATCTACAACAATTCTTACAGCAGTTGTTGACGGAACAGTTACAGTTGACGAAGTAAATGCAGCTATGAAAGCAGCTTCTACAGAGTCTTTCGGATATAACACAGATGAGATCGTTTCAAGCGACATCGTAGGAATGAGATATGGTTCTTTATTTGATGCTACTCAGACAATGGTTCTGCCATTAGACAACGGAACAACAGAAGTTCAGGTTGTATCTTGGTATGACAATGAGAATTCTTACACAAGCCAGATGGTAAGAACAATCAAATACTTCTCTGAATTAGCTTAATTATGACTCAAAAAAGGGTCCGGTCTTATTGGACCGGGCCTCTTTTTTTGAATATTAGGAGGTAAACGATATGCTTAACAAAAAATCAGTTGATGACATCAACGTAAAAGGAAAAAAGGTACTCGTAAGATGCGATTTTAACGTACCGCTTATCGATGGTAAGATCACAGATGAGAATCGTCTTGTAGCAGCTCTTCCAACAATCAAGAAGCTGATTGCAGACGGAGGTAAGGTTATTCTTTGTTCTCACCTTGGAAAGCCGAAGGGAGAGCCAGTACCGGAGCTGTCTCTGGCACCGGTTGCAGTACGCTTATCAGAACTGCTCGGACAGGAAGTTAAATTTGCAGCAGACAGAGAAGTCGTAGGCGAGAATGCAAAAGCAGCAGTAGCTGCAATGAAAGACGGAGATGTTATTCTTCTTGAGAATACCCGTTACAGAGCAGAAGAGACAAAGAACGGGGATGCATTCAGCAAAGAACTCGCTTCTCTTTGCGATGTATTTGTAAATGATGCATTTGGTACAGCACATCGTGCACACTGTTCCAATGTGGGTGTTACAAAATATGTGGATACAGCAGTTGTAGGATATCTTATGCAGAAAGAGATCGATTTCCTCGGAAATGCAGTAAACAATCCGACAAGACCGTTTGTTGCAATCCTTGGAGGAGCCAAAGTATCCAGCAAGATTTCTGTAATCAACAACCTGCTTGACAAAGTTGATACACTGATCATTGGTGGTGGAATGTCTTATACATTTGCAAAAGCAGAAGGTGGTACAGTTGGTAAGTCCCTTCTGGAAGAAGATTACTGCCAGTATGCACTGGACATGAAAAAGAAAGCAGAAGAAAAAGGTGTAAAACTTCTTCTTCCTGTAGATAACGTAATCGCAGATGATTTCTCTAACGATGCAAATATCAAAGTTGTAAAACGTGGCGAGATTCCGGACGGATGGGAAGGACTTGACATCGGACCAGAGACGATCAAGATTTTCTGTGATGCAGTAAAAGACGCAAAGACAGTTGTATGGAACGGACCAATGGGATGTTTCGAGATGCCGAACTTTGCAAAAGGAACAGAAGCAGTAGCAAAAGCGCTTGCTGATACAGAAGCTACTACAATTATCGGCGGTGGCGATTCTGCAGCAGCTGTTAACCAGCTTGGATACGGTGACAAGATGACTCATATCTCTACTGGTGGCGGTGCATCCTTAGAGTTCCTGGAAGGAAAGGAACTGCCGGGTGTTGCGGCTGCAAATGATAAGTAAAGACTTACAAATATAAAATTAGGGAGAGATAAAAATGGCTAGAAAGAAAATTGTAGCAGGAAACTGGAAAATGAACAAAACTCCAAGTGAAGCAGTTGCTTTGGTTGAAGAATTAAAACCATTAGTTGCTAACGAAGAAGTAGATGTTGTATTCTGCGTACCTGCAATTGATATCATTCCGGTTGTAGAAGCATGTAAAGGAAGCAACATTGAAGTCGGAGCAGAGAATATGTATTTTGAAGAAAGCGGAGCTTACACAGGAGAGATCTCTCCGGCAATGCTCACAGACGCTGGTGTTAAATATGTTGTTCTCGGCCACTCTGAGAGAAGAGAATATTTCGCAGAGACAAATGAGACTGTTAATAAAAAAGTCCTCAAAGCATTTGAACATGGTCTTACACCGATCATGTGTTGTGGAGAGACGCTTGAGCAGAGAGAACAGGGTGTAACAATGGATTTCATTCGCCAGCAGGTTAAAGTCGGATTCCAGAATGTTACAGCAGATCAGGCTAAGACAGCAGTTATCGCTTATGAGCCAATCTGGGCAATCGGAACAGGTAAGACAGCTACAACAGAGCAGGCTGAAGAAGTATGCGCAGGAATCCGTGCATGCATCGCTGAAGTATATGACGAGGCAACAGCAGAAGCAATCCGTATCCAGTATGGTGGATCTGTAAATGCAGGAAATGCTGCTGAATTATTTGCACAGGCAGATATCGACGGTGGTCTTGTAGGTGGAGCTTCCCTGAAAGCTGACTTTGGCAAGATTGTAAATTACAAATAATAAGTATTTTGACTGCTTCGATTTCTGTATGCAGGAATCGAAGCAGTTTTTAATTGCAAAAAACGAGAAAGGAGATACAATATTTTATGAGTAAAAAACCAACAGTTTTAATGATTTTGGATGGTTATGGATTAAATGAGAATACAAACGGTAATGCAGTTGCGCAGGCAGCCACACCGGTTATGGATAAATTAATGGCAGAATATCCTTTTGTAAAAGGAAATGCAAGCGGAATGGCAGTAGGTCTTCCGGATGGACAGATGGGTAACTCAGAAGTCGGACATCTGAATATGGGAGCCGGAAGAATCGTATATCAGGATCTGACAAAGATCACAAAAGCAATCCAGGATGGAGACTTCTTTGAAAATAAAGCGCTTCTTGCTGCGTGCGAGAATGTGAAGAATAATAGCAGCGCACTGCATCTTTTTGGACTGGTATCTGATGGTGGAGTACACAGTCACAATTCACATATTTACGGACTTCTGGAACTGGCAAAGAGACAGGGCATCGAGAAAGTATATGTACACTGCTTCCTGGATGGACGTGACACACCACCGGCATCCGGTAAAGAATATGTAGAAGAACTGGAAGCTAAGATGAAAGAAATCGGTGTAGGTAAAGTTGCATCGGTTATGGGACGTTACTATGCTATGGATCGTGATAATCGCTGGGATCGTGTCGAAAAAGCATACCGTGCACTTGTCTGCGGTGAAGGCGAGCAGGCAGTAAGCGGACCGGAAGGAATCGAGGCTTCTTACGACAAAGATACAACAGATGAATTTGTTCTGCCGACCGTTGTTGTTGAAGACGGGAAACCGGTTGCAACGATTAAAAATGATGATTCTGTTATTTTCTTTAACTTCCGTCCGGATCGTGCAAGAGAGATCACAAGAACTTTCTGCGATGACGCATTTGACGGATTTGAAAGAGGCGACAGAGTAAAGACAACATTTGTGTGCTTTACAGAATATGATGTTACGATCGAAAATAAACTGGTTGCATTTGTCAAAGAAGAGATTACAAATACATTCGGTGAGTATCTGGCTGCACACGGTCTGAAACAGGCACGTATTGCAGAGACAGAGAAATATGCACATGTAACATTCTTTTTCAATGGCGGAGTGGAAGAACCGAATGAGGGCGAAGACAGAATTCTCGTTAAATCTCCAAAAGTAGCAACTTATGATCTGAAACCGGAGATGAGTGCATACGAAGTATGCGACAAATTAACAACTGCGATCAAATCTGATAAGTATGATGTTATCATCATCAACTTTGCAAATCCGGATATGGTAGGACATACCGGAGTACAGGAAGCTGCGATTAAGGCAGTGGAAGCAGTTGATGAGTGTGTTGGCAAGGCGGTGGAAGCTTTGAAAGAAGTTAACGGACAGATGTTCATCTGTGCTGATCACGGAAATGCAGAACAGCTCATTGATTATGAGACAGGAGAACCATTTACCGCCCACACAACAAACCCGGTACCGTTTATCCTTGTAAATGCTGATCCGGCTTACAAATTAAGAGAAGGTGGATGCCTGGCTGATATCGCTCCAACACTGATCGAATTAATGGGTATGGAGCAGCCAAAAGAGATGAATGGCACTTCTTTACTGGTGAAATAATGAACCGTGATACATGTAAATACATTGCAATTCTGACAATGATTTGCAATCATATTGCCCGGATGTTCCTGACACCGGGCAATTTTTTATATGAGAGCTTAAGCGACATCGGATATTTTGCAGCAATGACCATGTGCTATTTTCTTGTGGAAGGGTATTATTACACGAGAAGCCGGAAAAATTATGCAGGAAGATTACTTGTTTTTGCAGTCCTTTCGCAGATCCCATATAGTATGGCGTTTCGGGATGGACAGTTAAATATGCTGTTTACATTGCTTCTATGTCTGGCGGTTCCGGAGCTTATGGAACGCCCGATGGCAGAGTGGGAGCACAGGATTTCTCTGGTTCTGATTTTTACAACCAGTTTCTTTTGTTGTTGGAAATTAATTGCGCCACTTGGCGTGTATTTATTTGTCCGTTATCGTGGTAGGAAAAAAGAGCTTGCAAAGAGTTATGTGATCGTGGTAATTTTATTTATGATTTTAAATTTCAGTACCTATATAAGTGCGCATGGAATTTTTAAAGCGGCATGCCTCGCCTGCGGAAACGGACTTGGAATCGCCTTGTCCGGGATTATACTTTTGTGCTATTATAATGGAAATCAGATGACAAAATTCAGAAAATGGAACCGGTGGTTTTTCTATATATTTTATCCGGTGCATTTGCTGATTCTATGTCTGATCCGCTATATGATAAAATAAATCAGGGGGAAGAAGCTCATGGAATATAACACATTTTTATTTGACCTGGACGGGACATTAATTGATTCGTCAGAAGGGATTATCAATTCAGTTATTTATGCGTTGAAGAAATTCGGAATCGAGGAGACGGAACGTGAGAAACTGCATGCGTTTATCGGACCGCCGCTTACGGATTCTTTTACAAAATATTATGGATTTTCTGAAGAAGAAAGCTGGAAAGCGGTTGACGCTTACCGCGAGTATTATCAGGACAAAGGCATTTTTGAGTGTAAGCTGTATGATGGGATACCTGATGTGCTGAAAGCCGTTAAACAAGCAGGAAAAAAAGCTCTGGTGGTAACTTCCAAACCGGAAGTATATGCAAAACAGATTATGGATCATTTCTCGCTTACGCCGTATTTCACATGCGTTGCCGGAATGGAACTGGATGGTGGCAGAGGGACGAAGGCGGAAGTGATAGAATATGCTTTTCGTGAAAATGGCATTACAGATTTGAAAAATGTGCTTATGATCGGAGACAGAGAATATGATGTTATCGGTGCGCATAAGATTGGAATAGACTGTCTTGGCATTTTATATGGATTCGGAGACAAAGAAGAATTTGCACAGGCAGGAGCCGATTATGTAGAGGCAGATGTTGCGGATATACTGAAATATGTATGATGTCGTAATTTCTGGTGTAATTGGAAATAAAAAATGACACAGAGAATAAATTAAAAGTAATTTTTCTCTGTGTCGTTTTTATATTGAAACTTTATTACTGATTTAAATTCTTATTAGCCGTAGACAGCATCAGTTTGATACGGTTCAGCTGGTTTACTTCACTGGCGCCCGGATCAAAGTCGATAGCGACAATGTTGGACTGTGGGTAGCGTCTGCGCAGTTCCTTGATAACACCTTTTCCTACGACGTGGTTTGGCAGGCAGGCAAACGGCTGTGTACACACAATGTTCGGTGCGTCACTGTGGATCAACTCTAACATCTCGCCGGTCAGGAACCAGCCTTCACCGGTCTGGTTTCCAAGAGATACGATCTTGGAAGCCATTTTGCCAAGATTTTCGATCTTAGCCGGTGGATCGAAGTGTTTACTTGCTTTGAATGCCTCGGTTGCCGGTGCACGAAACCACTCCAGTGCCTTGATACCAAGATTGCCGAGTGTGGCTTTGGATTTCTTAAATCCAAGTTTTTCTACCTTGAAGTTCTGGTTGTAGAAGCAGTAAAGCAGGAAGTCCAGAAGATCCGGAACAACAGCTTCGGCACCTTCACTTTCCAGAAGTTCTACAAGATAATTGTTTGCCGCCGGAAGGAATTTGACAAGAATTTCTCCAACAACACCGACACGCGGTTTCTTAATATCCAACAGTTTAATGTTGTTGTCAAAGTCTTCGATGATCTCACGGCACAGTTTCTTGAATTTGCGTCTGGACGGATATCCGGAAGATAAAAAGTCAATGCAGACTTTCTTCCATTTCTCATGCATGGCATTTACAGCACCTTTTTCGGCTTCGTAAGGGCGAAGTCTGTAAGTACATTTCATGAAAATATCTCCAAATATAGCCGCATATACGCCACGGAGTGCGAGAGAAGGTGTAATCTTAAATCCAGGGTTGCCTTCCAGTCCGCTTAAGTTGATGGAAATTACCGGAATGTGTGCATAACCGGCTTTCTTAAGGGCACGGCGGATAAATCCGATATAGTTCGAAGCACGGCATCCACCACCGGTCTGGCTGATGATCACAGCAATCTTTTCAGTATCGTATTTGCCGGAAAGAATTGCCTCCATGATCTGTCCGACAACCATCAGAGATGGGTAACATGCATCATTATTTACATATTTAAGTCCTACGTCAACAGCCTGTTTGTTGTCATTCGGAAGTACTTCGATGTTATATCCGGAAGCACGGAATGCAGGCTCCAGAAGTTCAAAGTGGATTGGTGACATCTGCGGGCAGAGGATCGTATAGTCTTTACGCATTTCCTTTGTGAAGGAAACTTTCTTGATCGCGGAAGACTGGATATGTCTTTCGTCTTTTCTCTGTTCTCTGACACGGATCGCAGCCAGCAGAGAGCGGACACGGATACGTGCAGCACCTAAGTTATTTACTTCGTCAATCTTCAGAGAAGTATAAATCTTATCTGAATTTGTAAGGATCTCAGCAACCTGATCTGTCGTAACAGCATCTAGTCCACAGCCGAAAGAGTTAAGTTGGATGAGATCCAGATTATCTACTGTCTTCACATAGTTTGCGGCTGCGTAAAGGCGGGAGTGATACATCCACTGATCCATAACATTTAATGGACGCTCGACAGGATTCAGATGAGAGATCGAATCTTCTGTCAGAACTGCGATGTTATAGGAGTTGATCAGTTCCGGGATACCGTGGTTGACTTCCGGATCAATGTGATATGGACGTCCTGCAAGGACAATGCCGCGGTTGCCGGTCTCTTTAAGAAATTTAATTGTCTCTTCGCCTTTTCTGCGCATATCTTCACGACATGCTTTTAATTCTTCCCATGCTGCATGTACAGCAGTGCCGATCTCAGCTCCGGAAATATCAAATCTTTCGCAGAGTTCTTCTTTTAAACGATAGCGGATCGTCTCTTCGCTTTGCAGGGAAAGGAACGGATGAATGAAATTCACTTCGCCCTGGACGATCGCATCAATATTATTCTTAATATTCTCCGGGTAGGAGGTTACGATCGGACAGTTATAGTGGTTATTTGCTTCTTCAAATTCATTGCGCTCATAAGGAATACTTGGATAGAAAATATTCTGTACGCCTTGGTTGATCAGCCACTGTACATGTCCGTGCGCAAGTTTCGCCGGATAACATTCGGATTCACTCGGTATGGACTCAATTCCCAGTTCATAAATCTTACGTGTAGAAGCAGGAGAGAGTACAACGGAAAATCCTAATGTATTGAAAAATGTAAACCAGAACGGATAGTTCTCATACATATTCAGTACACGTGGGATACCGATCGTACCGCGTTTTGCATCCTCGGCTTTTAATGGTTCATAATTAAAATAACGTTCTAATTTGTAAGCAAAAAGGTTTGGAAGGTTATTTTTTGATTTTTCTTTACCCAGTCCTTTTTCACAGCGGTTTCCTGTAATAAATCTGCGTCCGCCACTGAAATGATTGATCGTCAGACGGCAGTTATTTGTACATCCTCGACATTTAGTCATTGTTGTAGAGTATTCCAGCGCTTCAATGTCCTCAATGGAAAGCATCGTAGTACCTTCACAGTCAACATAACGTTCTCTGGCAATGAGGGCAGCTCCGAATGCTCCCATGATACCGGCAATATCCGGACGTACGGCTTCGCAGTTTGCGATTTTCTCAAAACTTCTGAGAACGGCATTGTTATAGAAAGTTCCTCCCTGCACAACAATATGCTCACCGAGCTCGGATGCGTCGGAAACTTTGATTACTTTAAACAATGCGTTTTTGATAACGGAATAAGCAAGACCGGCAGAAATATCGGAAACTTCTGCGCCCTCTTTCTGCGCCTGTTTTACTTTGGAATTCATAAATACCGTACAGCGGGTTCCGAGGTCGATCGGATTTCTTGCAAATAATGCTTCCTGTGCAAAATCTTCTACACTGTAGTTCAAT
>UMEI01034911.1_pt1 | contig 9760 bp, 8 predicted proteins | sample 1964711 | NCBI WGS metagenome assembly UMEI01 (sample SAMEA4836016, study PRJEB28245) | human gut metagenome | biome: gut microbiome; material: fecal sample | place: Denmark | collected 2008 | reverse complement strand
TCCCATTGATTTTGATATATTACAGGAAGCTTATTTTAAAAATCATGCGATGATACAAATTACGGCTTATGCGAACAAAGATTTGTATACAAAAGACAATCTCCTGTTAAAAGATGATGGACAGGTTCTCTGCTATGACAAAAAGAGAGTTACTTCAGGATTGAAAGGTGTGGATATCGGATATGCAATCATTAATAAACAAACCTTGCAGCTATTGCCGGAAGAAAATTGTAATTTTGAGGCAGTTGTCTATCCGGAAATGGTAAAAGAAGGAAAAATGTTTGCTGAGGTAACCGAGCACAGATATTATTCCGTTGGGTCATGGCAGAGAATTGAACTGACAAGGCAGTTTTTTCAGCCTGTCAAAACAATTTTTCTTGACAGAGATGGAACCTTAAATGTCAGACCACCGAAGGCATGTTATGTAGAGAAACCGGAAGAGTTCGTGTGGATAGATGGGGCGCGTGAGGCAATTGTAAAATTAAAAAATGCAGGGTATCGCATTATTCTCATATCAAATCAGCCGGGAATTGCAAGAGGGTGTCTGACAGAAGAAGCCTTAAAAAATATACATCAGAAAATGCAAAGTGAATTAGAAAAAATGGGTGGAGAAATAGACAAAATCTATTATTGCCCACATAATTGGGACGAAGATTGTGATTGCAGGAAACCGAAACCTGGAATGTTTTATCAGGCACAGAAGGATTACTCGCTCAATTTGAGAGATTGTGTTATGATAGGAGATGATGAACGCGATATGCAGGCGGCGCAGGCGGCGGGCTGTTGCGGGATTCTTGTGGATGATAACTATACGCTGAAATGTGCAGTAGATGATTTATTACGAAGTATTGGGAGATAAAACAAATGATAATATCAAAAACACCGCTAAGGATGTCTTTCTTTGGAGGAGGAACAGATTTTGCTGATTATTATGAAAACAGCCGGTATGGTTATGGGACGGTTATAAGTACGGCTTTGGACATGTATGTGTACATTATGGTTTGTAAGAGATTTGATGATAAGATCAGAGTATGTTATACCATTAACGAATTTGTGGATTCTGTGAATCAGGTGCAACATAATATTATCCGGGAAGCATTAAAAATGCTTGATATAGAAAAAGGGATCGATATTGTATATTCCGCAGATATCCCTCTTAGTTCAGCGGGAATCGGACTGGCATCCTCGAGTGCTCTTGCGGTAGGTGTTTTGAATGCGCTTCATGCTTACAAGGGTGAACATGTTTCACCGGATATTCTTGCAAGAGAGGCGTGTGAAATTGAGATAGAACGTCTGAAGAATCCCATAGGGGTACAGGATCAGTATGCAGTTGCACATGGTGGGTTTCGCAAATATAAGTTTCACAAGGGTGGAAGTGTTACGAATGAGATGGTGATATGCAAACAGGAGACACTGGGGGAATTAAAAAATAATTTTATGCTGTATTTTACCGGGATGACCAGAATATCCTCCAATATTCTGGCAGAACAAAAGGCCAATATTTATGACAGGGAAAAAGTTCTTGATGAAATGGTAGAAATGGTTCAGATGGCAGAAAATGCATTGGCAGAGGGGAATGTCAGAAAAGTAGGTGAAATGCTGGATGAGGCATGGAATCTGAAAAAGCAGATGTCCAGCGGTATCTCGAATCCACTTATTGATGAAATGTATAAAAAGGCAAAAGATGCAGGAGCCATAGGCGGAAAGATTCTTGGTGCTGGCGGGGGTGGTTTTATGTTATTGTTTGTACCAACAGAAAAGCAGGATGAAGTCAGACACGCCATGGGTGAATATAAAGAAACAAAATTTGATTTTGAGACTGAGGGATCACGCATAATTTTTACGGAGAAAAACAGGGGAGAATAAAATACAGAATGAAGAAGATTATTATTTTTGGTGCAGGTCCAACGGGAAAACGTGCATATGATTTTTATAAAGATTATTGTGATATTATAGCATTTGCAGACAATAATGAAGTATTGCACGGAACGGTTGTTGAGGGGATACCGGTAATTCCTGCGGAACAGATAAAAAATAGAGAATATGACTATATTATAATCGCTTCTGTTCCTGGATATGAGTCGATATGCCAGCAGATAAAGCATTATGGTGTTACAGGCGGTCAGATAAAAAAATATGCGCAGAGTAACAATGAAAATAGAAAGCGTGCTTTTTTTCAGTATGCGAAAGAATTAAAGGACATACCGGGAGCATGCGCAGAGGTAGGAGTATTTCAGGGGGATACAGCAAAAATAATTAACAGTGCATTTGCTGATAGAAAGCTGTATTTATTTGATACCTTCAACGGATTTGATGTCAGGGATGTGGAGATAGATGAAAAGAAAGGTTTTTCAGCAGCCCAGACTGGTGACTATTGCGATACATCTATAGAGCTTGTTTTGCAGAAAATGAAATATCCGCAGCAGTGTGTGATAAAAAAGGGGTATTTCCCGGAAACAGCAGAAGGTTTAGAAGAAACATTTGCATTTGTAAGACTGGATGTTGATATGTACCAGCCGACGAAAGCGGCACTTGAGTGGTTTGGAGAACGCATGGCAAAGGGGGGCTTCCTCATTTCCCACGACTATTATACAGAAAGCTATGGCGGTGTTGCACAGGCAATTGATGAATATGTAAATGAACATCCGGCATTGTACAGGATACCGGTCGGAGATGCGTTGAGTGTGATGTTGGTAGGATTTTAGGGGACAAATATGATTTCGGTAATTATGCTGACATATAACAGGGAAAAATACATAGCGAGAGCAATTGAAGCAATTTTAAAACAGACATATTCTGACTTTGAGTTTGTGATTGTTGATAATGGTTCGAGTGACAGAAGTGGTCAGATTGCTGATGAATATGCCAGGAAAGATGCAAGAATCAAGGTATTGCATATTGATAAAAGCACTATCGGGCATGGAAGAAATATTGGAATTGCAAATGCAAAAGGAGATTATATTACATTTGTAGATGATGATGATGTTGCATCTCCGGATATGCTCGGATTTTTAAATCAGCTTGTGAAAGACAATCATGCAGATATTGCAATATGTGGTGCACAAAAAGATGTGAATGGTAAGATTCTTCCACATAGTATGTGGAATGAATATTGCATCTGGAGTGCAACGGATGCGGTAACGGAACTTTTAAAAAGAAAGCGCAACAATGCCGGGCTTCCTACAAAACTTATAAAACGTACATTATTTGAGCAGATTCCATTTAAAGAAGATTGTAAGTATGAGGATATCTGGATCTGCTATAAGTATATGGCGAACGCAAATAAAGTAGCTGCATATGGTTTACCAAAATATTGTTTTACCAGACATGAAAATAATAACAGTTCGTTTACCCAAAATTCGGGTCTGTGGAAAGCAGAGCAGATGGAAGAATATCTGGCAGCATTTCGAGAACGGACTGAGTACATCAGTAGTAAGCTACCGGCGTTAGCAGAATTGGTGCAATACAGTGAATGGTCGTATATGATCAGTATGTGTGACAAGATAAAAACATATGAGTTAAAAGATTGTTATAATATATTTGTAGAACTGGTTCAAGAGCTTAAAACCAATCAACAGGAGTTTTTGGTTTCACCATATATTCAGGACTTTGAAAAAGAATGGATGCAGAAATATATACTTCAGGAAGGATAAATCGTAAATGAGTTATAATAATATTATAAAATCATATAGCCAGGATAGAAGTGTATTGGGAAAAGTGCTGCCGTTGGATACGCCATATACGGTGATGATTGATATTAGTGATATGTGTAATCTGAAATGTAATTACTGCTTTCGGGCTGATGAAAGCATAGTAGCGGAGGATTATCGAAAAAATCGTTTGATGAAGTGGGAAACATTTGAAAAGATTGTAGATCAGATGAAAGAATTCCCGCATCAGATAAAACGAATTGCATTATCACACCATGGGGAACCTTTGTGTAACCATAGACTTCCGGATATGGTGGCATACATAAAAAAATCTGGATTGACAGCGAAGACAGACATACATACCAATGCATTGCTGTTAGATGAAGCCTATATTGAGAAATTATGCGAAGCGCAGATAGATCGGATTGTGATTTCACTTCAGGGATTGGACGAAAAAAATTATCTTGAAGTTTGTGGCGCACAGATTGATTTTGATAAATTTTATCGCAGACTGGAATATTTATATAAAATGAAAAAAGCAACACAGGTTCATATCAAGATTGTGGATGTGGCTGTAGGAGAAGAAAAAGATAAGTTTTATGAAATGTTTTCGCCTATTGCAGACCGGGTTTTTGTTGAATCAGTTGTACCACTGTGGACAGGCATGGATATGACGGGAGAAGAAAATGAAACCAATAAATATGGCGATGTTTTTAAAGTACAACGTTGTTGTCCGTTGATTTTTTATACAATTAACATATTGCCAGATGGAACGATATATCCATGTAGTCATATCAGACCACCGTTTAAATTGGGAAGTGTACATGATACAACACTGATGCAAGCGTGGAACAGTGTACAGAAAAAAATTTTTCTGAAAAATATGCTTGAGAATGGGAGATTTGGGATTGAAGCATGCAGAAATTGCTATGTTCCACAGAATACGGTGATGACACCTGGAGACAGTATAGATGCATATGCGGATGAGATAAGGGCTAGATTGATGATGGAGTAGACAATGGATAATAAAAAAAATTTTGCGTGGCCGGTAACGACGGTTTGTAAATATGATTTAAAAGCGTTTGAAAAGTTTATAGAGGAAAAAGCATATTTTCTAAATGGAAAGAAAATTATTGTATTTGGTGCAGGAATTCGTGGAACACAATATTCACATTTTTTAAAACGTTTTGGTTATAAGGATATTGTTTTTACAGATAATAACATCACAAAAATAGGTGGATATATTAATGAGTTTCCGATTGTATCTTTAAATGAAGCTCTGGCAGAAAAAGAAAAAAATGTTATTTTGGTATCGCTTGAAAATGGGGAATCAATTTGTAATCAGTTAAGAGAATTAGGTTTGAAAGAGGGTAGAGATTTTTTCTATATAGATAATCATTTGTATGATGAATACGAAAAAAAATTTATGGATCGAGAAAAAAAGGATACCCTATTGATGGGAGATTGTGGAATTACAGATCTGTCAATTAAGGATATAAACAGGGCAAATCTTGGAGATATGCTTTCAGAGAGAGCAGGAAAAAATGCTGTAAAGGTATTGGCAATTCATGCAATGGGGATGAGAGCCTATTATACAATCTTTAAGGCACATTGTGAGTATGTATATAAACCTAAAAATATAGTTTTGATGGTAAATATGGAGGTATTTACAGGAAAACAGCATTTATTACCACGTTCCCAGCATGCAGCTTTAATAGAGAGAATAAGTAATGACGTGCAAAATAAAGATCCAGAATTATTAGAATATGTAAAGATAACAAAAGAACGATTTTTAAATTTTGAGAACGATTATTTTACTTCATCGGATAATGCATTAAAGAATATGGGACAAGGAACAAATGAAAAGATTGTGATAAAAATGAATTATATGTTTCGTATGGATACGGAAAATGAATGCATTGTTTACCTGAAGAATTTTATTCAATATTGTCAGGAAAATAACATTAAACTTTTATTATTTATTCCACCAGCTAATTATGAATTTGCACAGACCTTATGGGGCGATTCATTTCAAGAAAAATATGATAAGAATGTGAAGGTATTGTTGGATATTGCAAGAGAAAAAAATGTACCGATAAAAGATTTCAGCTACCGTTTGCCATCAGATAAATTCGCAGATGTTTGCACAATAGATGAAACATTGAATCAAGATGGCAGAAGGATAATTAGCGAAGAATTAATTGGAAAAATGAAAGAAGAAGGAATGCTATAGATGAAAAATGTAATTGAATATCTGTTACATAGTGCAATTACACATCCGGACAAGATTGCGTTTGAGGATGAAAGTAGAAGCATAACATTTGGAGAATTAAAAAAAGCAAGCATATCTGTTGCGGCATCTATACAGAAAACGCTGGGAGATACATTTAATCAGCCGATTGCAATATACATGGAGAAAAGTGTGGAGTGTATTGTTGCTGCAATGGGAATTGTATATAGTGGTAATTTTTACACACCCATTGACAAAAACTCACCACAGGAAAGAATAAACAAAATTTTAAGTACACTGGAACCGGTTGCTATTATATATAATCAGGCAGAAGGTGTATTAAGCGGAAACTGGGAAAATCTTATATTGGATGAAACAATGGACGATGCGGTTGATGAGCAATGGTACCGGAAGGTGTGTGATATTGACCCTGTATATGTATTGTTTACATCCGGTTCCACAGGTACACCGAAAGGAGTTGTAATAAGTCATAGAGGGGTTATTGATTACGCAGAGTGGCTTGCCAGTAAATTTTGTTTTAATGAGGAGACAATTTTTGGAAATCAGGCTCCGTTTTATTTTGACAATTCTGTTTTAGATATTTATTCTACGCTGAGAAACGCATCTACTATGCACATCATTCCGGAAAGCTATTTTGTATTTACCGGTAAATTGGCAGATTATCTTCAGAATAAAAAAATAAATACCATTTTCTGGGTACCGTCAGCATTGATTACATTTAGTAATTCTGAAGCTTTTAACAAAATGGAGTTTCCTTACTTGAGAAAAATTTTGTTTTGTGGAGAGGTAATGCCAAATAAATGTTTAAACATGTTACGAAAAAAAATGCCGGATGTTTTATATGCTAATTTGTATGGACCAACTGAGATTACAGACGTCTGCTCCTATTATATCGTAGACAGGGAATTTGCGGATGACGCTTCTTTACCGATAGGATTTCCGTGTGAAAATACACAGATTATTGTACTTAATGAGGATAACAAGCTGGTTCAACAGGATGAGATCGGGGAATTGTGTGTAAAAGGCAGCTGCCTTTCTATGGGGTATTATAAAAATCCGGAAAAATCAAGGGATGCCTTTGTGCAGAATCCGTTGAATGATAAGTATGCGGAGCAAATTTATCGTACAGGAGACCTTGTGAGATATAATGAATTTGGAGAGCTGATGTATGTTGGAAGGAAGGACTATCAGATCAAGCATCAGGGACATAGAATCGAACTTGGAGAGATTGAAACAGCGGCTGGTGCAGTGGCAGGTGTGAAAAAAAGTTGTGCTTTATATAATGATGTTCAAAAGAAAATAGTACTTTTTTGTGAAGGTGATAAAATCTTAGTGACAGAAAAGGAAATTTATAAGGAATTAAAACAAAAAGTACCACATTATATGCTGCCTGCGAAAATAAATCTGGTAGAAGAACTGCCATTGAATGTAAATGGAAAAATAGACAGAGTAAAGTTAAAAGAGGAAATATAAATGGATGAATATATTAAGGTAATTACTGAAATTTTAAAAGAAGTAAATCCATATGAGGATATCGAAGCAGATACAGATCTTACTGCGGAGGAACTTCTTAGTTCACTGAATTTGATGTATCTGATTACTGAGTTAGAGGATCATTATGATTTTACGATACCGGAAGATAAAATAAAACCGGAATATTTTAAGTCGGTTAGGGAAATTGCGATAATGGTTGCAGAGTTAAAGAATGGCAATTAAGGTGGCATGTCTTAGATAGGTACAATGGTGAGTGTATGAGAAGGATAGTATGTGCAAAAGACTATTTTGAAAAACTGGGGAAAAAGGGTGTTGTTTTATTTGGCGGAGGAAGTAAGGCAAGGCAAGTAATAGAAATATTAATAGATAAAGGGATTAAAATAGTTGCCGTATGTGATAATAATGAAAAACTGTGGGGAACAGAAATTTATCCGGGGTTGATCGTTCAAAATTTTTTACAGGTTAAAGAAGAACAGCAGGGTTTTATTGTTTTACTGACGGTAGCAATCAATAATGCTTTATCGATATATAAGACGTTAGATAATACGGTAGAATGTTATCAATTTTGTAACCCCTTTAAAGTGGAAAAGGGATTGTTAAATGATTGCGAGATAGAAAAAAATAAGGATCAGATACAGGAAATTCTCAGATGCCTCGAAGATGAACAGTCAAGAGACATTTTTATAGAAAATATAAATTATAAATTAACGGGAAATATGTTGCCATTAGTAGAAATGATTACAGGGAATAATTCGGTACTGACATATTTTGATGATGAACTATTTGAAAATGAAAGATCTCATACATACGTAGACATTGGGGCATACACCGGCGACAGTATTACGAGTTTTCTTATGGCGACCAGAGGAAACTACAAAAAAGTGATTGCATATGAGGGGGATAGTGGAAACTATAAGGCCCTTGAAAGATTTAAAACATATATCAGAGTACCAGAGTTGGATATTCGAAATACTATTTTGTGGTCGGAACGTGCAGAACGTGCAATTTATACATTCAGTGATAATTCAGATATTAACTACGACAGTCCTAACCTGTATACAGAGGTGGAAAATATTGCTGATAATAGAACTTTGCAGGAAGTGAAAGATGCACAGATTATGTCACAAAAAGTGCGTATGTATACTGATACATTAGACCGACAATTTTGCGGAGAAGAGCTTCCTACAGTTATGAAAATCAATGCAATGGCAGCGGACTTTGCAATTATAAAAGGTGGAAAGAGGCTGATCGAAAATTACAAACCGATGTTAATTTTCGAGTATGGAGCAAAAAAGGACGATTTGTTTTCAATGATATTGTGGTTAAGGCAGGTAAATCCGCAGTATAAATTTTATCTGAGAGAAAAAAGAATCTATAAAGATATAAAAACGATTTTATATGTGAAATAATTTAATTGGAATGAGGCAATAGAAGCATGAAACATAGCTATATTTTATATGGCGCAGGAGAAGTGGGAAGAAATACATTGTTAAATCTAAAAAAAGAGAACGCAGTTCGTGTAATTGCGTTTTTGGATAAAAATGAAAAAGGTATAGTCATGGGAATACCGGTGTTACCTTTAGATACTGTAGATTTAACATCTGAAACGAAAAAAGAAGCGGTTGTGGTGATTTGTTTGAGCGACGGCATGCTTCACCGAGAAGTAGCAGAAACAGTATATTCATATGGATTTGAAAAAATATTATTTTTACCAATTGAATATCAGATTAACAGTGCAGAGAAAATAACATTAACGAATAGATATAACAGACTGTTGATGGGAGAAGATGTATACGAAGAAATAAAAAAATATGAGATATATAGGAAACAGCGGTGGGAGGATGGAGCTGCAATAAGAAATGAGGAAGAATACACGGTAGCATGGATAGGGCAAGAAATTCTCTTTTCCGAGGATGTGGAGCACTGGACAGGAGATTTGTCTAAGATAAATAGAGTAAATGATGGAATTGATGTCAATTTAAATACTTATTGCTGGATTCATGAATTATATGATTTTTTTGATGGAAAGCGAAAAGAATGTAATAATTATTTAAGGATATATAACTTACAGCAGGGAGAGAAAAATGCAATAAAAAAAATTTGGGATAAGGAACGATTGTATTTTTCGCTAAAAAAGGAAATTGAAAAGGGATATGATTTTTTTATTGAGGCTGCTCCTGTGGTAATGTGGAATGAAAAAGGATATTTTAATTTGGTAGGTGGACATCATCGAACCGTTTTTCAGCAGCACCATGGAAAGATTAGTTATCCAGTTAGAATCAAAAATGAAGAATACCGGATATGGGAAAATAAAGACAAACTGTTTGAAACCATAGAATTTATAAAACAAAATCACATTTGCAAA
>UMEI01020613.1_pt1 | contig 9840 bp, 8 predicted proteins | sample 1964711 | NCBI WGS metagenome assembly UMEI01 (sample SAMEA4836016, study PRJEB28245) | human gut metagenome | biome: gut microbiome; material: fecal sample | place: Denmark | collected 2008 | reverse complement strand
CACATGACGGTCCAGTCTTCTTCTGGTTCCGTCCTTTTTTTTATTCTTTTTTTTATTTATTATGATATAATAGAAAAAAGGATATAAAAAGGGGGAATTTTATTTTATGAATTTTGTATACATATCACCTAGTTTTCCAAAAAATTTTTATCAATTTTGCAACCGCTTAAAATTAAATGGTGTTACTGTTTTAGCAATTGCAGATACTCCATATGATCAATTAAGTGAAGAATTAAAGAATTCTATTGATGATTATTATCAAGTTTATTCAATGGAAAATTATGATGAAATGATAAAAGCAATGGGATATTTTATTTTTCATTATGGACATATTGACTGGCTAGAATCAAATAATGAATACTGGTTGGAACAAGATGCTAAATTACGTACAGATTTTAATATTACAACAGGTATTCATACGAATCATATTGAAGATATTAAATGCAAATCAAAAATGAAGAAATTTTATGAAGAAGCAGGTGTCAAGACTGCACGTTATCACCTTGTTACTAATTTGGATGAAGGTCTACAATTTATTGAAAAAGTAGGTTATCCAGTTGTAGTGAAACCTGATAATGGCGTAGGAGCAGCTAAAACTTATAAAATTTCTAATCAAGATGAATTAGAAAAATTTTATCAAGAAGAACATGTTACACAATACATTATGGAAGAATTTGTGAATGGGCTCATTATTTCATATGATGGTATTGCTAATCTTGACAAAGATATTATTTTTGAAACATCACATGTTTTCCCAAATCCAATAATGGATGTTGTTAATGATCAAAGTAGTATGTATTATTACTCATTAAGGGAAATTCCATATGATTTAAAACAGGCAGGACATGCTTGTGTTAAAGCCTTTTATACAGCAGGAAGATGTTTCCATATGGAATTTTTTAAACTTCTAGAAGATAAAGAAGGATTAGGGAAAAAGGGAGATATTATTGGTTTAGAAGTGAATTTACGTACACCAGGGGGATATACTCCTGATATGATGAATTTTGCAAATGACATAGATGTCTATCAAATTTATGCCGATATGGTAACTAAAGGATATAGTGAATATGATCATCATCGTCCATATCATTGTGTATATTGTGGAAGAAGGGATGGTATAACTTACACACATAGTCATGAAGATATTATATCTCAATACCATTTCGATTTAGTTATGTGTGAAAGAATGCCAGATATTCTAAGTGGAGCAATGGGGAATTTTACGTATACTGCACGTTTTGAAAATATGGAACAAGTTGATGCTTTTGTTCAATATGTTTTAGGATAGGAGGGAGAATATGAAAACAGAATGGTTTAAAGAATATAGTGATTGTTTATTGCGTGATATGGAATTTAAAGTTTATGGACATGCTGGAACACCAATATTAGTGTTTCCATCACAAAACGGAAGATTCTTTGATTTTGAAAATAACGGAATGGTTCATACTGTTGAACATCTTATTGATGAGGGAAGAATTCAGCTTTTCTGCTGTGATAGCATTGATCAGGAATCCTGGTCTGCTGAAGGGGGAGATAATCGCCATCGCACTTATATGATTGAACAATATTTCTATTATATTGTTAATGAATTGGTACCAAGAATATTTGAAATCAATTCTTATGGAAATAATGGAAATTATGCTGAAGGTATTTATACAACAGGTTGCTCAATGGGGGCATCTCATGCCGCTAATTTTATGTTTAGAAGACCTGATATTTTTAAAGGAACAATTGCTTTGAGTGGCTATTATGATAGTGATTTATTCTTTGGTGATTATCATGATGATATTTTATATCGTAACTCACCCGTACAATATTTAAATGGAATGAGTTATGACCATCCTTATGTTGATATGTATCGTCAATGCCATATTGTATTATGCTGTGGGCAAGGGGCATGGGAAGATGATATGATTAGAAGTACATCACGTATGAAAGAACTTCTTGAATATAAAGATATTCCTGCATGGATTGATTTTTGGGGATATGATGTGAATCATGATTGGGATTGGTGGCAAGTACAATTCCCATATTTTGTAGAAAGGGTGATCTAATATGAACGTGATCTTTATTTCGCCAAATTTTCCGGCATATTTCTATAACTTTTGTGATCGTTTAAAAGTCAGAGGAGTTCGTGTATTAGGAATAGGCGATGAGAATTATGAAAATCTGCCATATCATACAAAACTTGCCTTAACAGAATATTATCGTGTTGATGATTTGGAAGATTATGAAAGTGTATATAGAGCTTGTGCATATTTTACATGGCATTATGGAAAGATTGATTGGATTGAATCTCAAAATGAATACTGGCTGGAATTAGAAGCAACATTAAGAAATGAGTTTAATGTGACAACTGGAACAAAGATTCAAGATCTTTCACCAATGAAATATAAATCAAAAATGAAAGATGTTTATAAATCTGTAGGAATTCCAACCGCACGATATCGTAAAATAGATGACTATCTAGCAACTAAAGCTTTTGCAAATAGAGTTGGATATCCAGTCATTGTTAAACCCGATAATGGTGTTGGGGCAAGTTCAACATATAAATTGAAAAGTGATGATGAGTTAGATTATTTCTTTGCGACAAAACCACCTTATATTCAATTTATTATTGAGGAAATGGTGCCCGGGCATGTAGAAACTTTTGATGGAGTTACTGATAAAGATAAAAATATTTTGATTTGTTCATCTCATGTGATGCTGAATTCTATCATGGATAATGTCAATGAATTGAGTGATACTGCATTCTATTCACAGCCTGTTGAAGGATTGGATTTATATGAAATAGGAAAAAAAGTTGTAGAAGCTTTTGATACAAGAAGTCGTTTCTATCATTTTGAGTTCTTTAGATTAGATGAAGATAAAGAAGGTCTTGGTAAAAAGGGTGATATTGTAGGCTTAGAAGTGAATATGAGAGCACCAGGTGCTTATATGCCAGATATGATTAATTATGCTTATAACGTTGATGTATATACGATATGGGCAGATATGATCAAATATAATGAATGTTTCTATGATATTCATCGTGAATATTGGGTAGCTTACACTGGTCGTAGAGAGGGAATCTGGTATATGTACAATTATGATCAGATTAGAGAAAAGTACGGAGATCAAATTGCTTTAGAAACAGATGTTCCTGCGGCTTTAAGTGCAGCAATGGGTAATCATGTTTTTATTGTTAAATCAAAATCCAAAGAAGAAATGTTTGAAATGATTCGTTATATTTTAAAAAGAGAAGATGGAACGGATTGGATTTAAGAATAATAAGATTTAAGTTGAAAGTAAACTTTTAATTTAAATCTTTTTTTGTTAAAAAAACAAAAAAATTACCTTTCTAAGGCTTCTATCTCTCATATTTTGTGTTATAATGGCATGGGAAAGAAAGAAGGTGTTATTATGTCTCCGGAGCCGGATGAAGAAACGAATTTCAATATCAAACAAAGCATAACAGGAGGCATAATAAAAATTCTCCTGTTATAGAATAGGAGGATTAAAATGATAGAATTTTACAAGACTTTTGGAACTGAAACAAAAAAAATTGAAGCATTGGAAACAGGATGCTGGATTAATGTCATTTCACCTACTGAAGAAGAAAAAAATTTTTTGATTGAAAATTTAGGCGTTGTTCCTGAATTTGTACAGGCATCTTTGGATGAAGAAGAAAGTTCACATATTGATTTTGATGATGACTATAATCAAACATTAGTCATTGTCGATTATCCAAGTGCCGAAGAAACTGAAGGTAAATATGATAAAATGACTTTACAGTATACAACATTACCTTTAGGTATTGTTTTAATGAAAGGATATATTATTACAATTTCTCTTTATGAAAATTTAAACATTGAAGATATGGCTACAGGGAAAGTCAAAGGTATTCATACAGAAATGAAAACAAGATTTTTATTGAAATTGTTATTAAGGATTTCTCAAAGATATTTGATTTATTTACGCCAAATTGATCGCTTATCTTCATTAACTGAGCATAAACTTCATCGATCAATGCAAAATAAAGAATTAATACAAATGTTGGGATTAGAAAAATCATTGGTTTATTTTTCAACTTCTTTAAAAACTGATGAAATAACATTAAATAAAATCATGCGTGGAAAATTAATCAAATTATATGAGGATGATCAAGATTTATTAGAGGACGTACTGGTTGAGATTCATCAGGCTATTGAAATGTGTAATATTTATTCAAATATTTTATCTGGAACAATGGATGCCTTTGCTTCTGTTATTTCTAATAATTTAAATATTGTAATGAAGGTATTAACTGTGATTACAATTGTGATGGCTATTCCAAATATCGTTTTTAGTTTTTATGGAATGAATGTTACTGGATTACCTGGACCTGTATGGTGGGTACCAACTTTGATAGCGTTAATTGCGTGTGGTGTGGCTACATTTATTTTTATGAAAAAAGATATGTTTCATTAAGTACATTATAAAGATGTACTTTTTTTCTCATCTTTCTTTTTTTGAAAATAAAGACATGATGAAATGGAATGATGTATAATAGAAGAAAGAGGAGGAGAAAACATGGTAAGACAATTTCCAGAAGGATTTTTATGGGGTGGAGCAACTGCTGCCAACCAATATGAAGGTGGATGGAACGAGGGAGGAAAAGGAATCAGTGTTTCTGACTGTGCCAGGCATCATTTAGATGTAGATGTGCAAGATTATAAAGCACAAAATGCTATTACAACAAAAGATATTGAAGAAGCATTACAATCAACTGATGAGTCATTATATCCCAAAAGACATGGCTCTGACGGTTATCATCATTATAAAGAAGATATTCAACTATTTGCCCAGATGGGATTTAAGGTTTATAGAATGTCCATTGCATGGTCTAGAATCTTCCCTAATGGAGATGATTTAGAACCAAATGAAGAAGGATTGAAATTCTATGATGATATTTTTGATGAATGTTTGAAATATGGAATAGAACCATTAGTGACAATGTCACATTATGAACCACCAATCAATATTGTTTTAAATTATGATGGATGGGCATCAAGAGAAGTCGTAGATATGTTTGTCAGATATGTTAAGGTCATCTGTGAAAGATATAAGGATAAGGTCAAATATTGGTTGACATTCAATGAAGTTGATTCAATGATTAGACATCCTTATACAACAGGAGGACTTGTCGAAGACAGATTTCCAGGAAGAAATTTCCAGGAAGTGATTTTCCAGGCAATGCATCATCAGTTTGTAGCTTCTGCCTTAGCTACGAAGATATGCCATGAAACGATACCGGGATCAAAGGTAGGATGTATGTTGACAAAGCTTACATATTATCCATATACATGTAAACCAGAAGATGTATTACAGGCACAACAGGATATGAGAAGTACATATTGTTATAGTGATACACAAGTATTTGGAGAATATCCAGCATATCTTCTTGCGAAATTCAAGAATGAAGGTATTCATATTCAGATGGAAGATGGAGATTTGGATATCATGAAAAAATACCCAGTAGACTTTGTATCATTTAGTTATTATTCATCTAGCTGTGTTGCGAAAGATGATCAAGGATTAAAGAAAACAGCTGCTAATACAATGACAGCCATTAAAAATCCATACATTCCTTCATCTGAGTGGGGATGGCAAATTGATCCTATTGGATTAAGAGTATCTTTGGTGGATTTATATGATCGTTATAGAAAACCATTATTTATCGTAGAAAATGGTTTAGGAGCAAAAGATGAACTTATTGATGGAACAGTGGATGATCAATATCGTATAGATTATTTTGCAGCACATTTTAAGGAAATGTTGAATGCGATAGAAATAGATGGTGTTGATTTGATGGGATATACGTCTTGGGGATGTATAGATTTAGTAAGTGAATCAACAAAACAGATGAGTAAACGCTATGGATTCATCTATGTCGATTGTGATGATTTAGGAAATGGAACATATAAACGATATAAAAAGAAATCATTTGATTGGTATAAGAAAGTCATTGAAACAAATGGAGCATGTTTGTTTAAAGGAGAATAACGATGTTAGAATATAAATTTGATACACAATTACTTATTGAAGGTAAGAATTTAAACGAAGATGAAATTCATGATTATATTACAGAACATTTTCAAGGGGACTGTTTACTGGCAGTAGGGGATGATGAACTTATCAAGATTCACTATCATACAAATGAGCCATGGCTTGTTTTAGAATATGCAGCAACACTTGGTGAAATCTATGACATTGTTGTTGAAAATATGGAAAGACAAGCTCATGGATTAAGAGGATAAGTGTGGATTTACAAGTTATTATTTTACAGATGATACAATTATTTCTAGTGATTGCACTGGGGTATGGTTTATTAAAAATCAAGATTCTTGATGTGGAATTTAATAAACGTTTAACAAGTTTACTATTATCAGTCACAACACCAGCTTTAATTGTATCTTCTGTTTTATCAACGACTTTAGAAAAAGATATTTCAAAGATTGCTTTTGTTTTTATTGTGGGTGTCATTATCTTTATTGTTTTACCAATACTTGGTTTTATTATTGTAAAAATAATAAAAGTACCAACGCATCAGCAAGGGTTATATATCTTTATGACTATGTTTTCTAATATTGGATTTATGGGATTTCCAGTGATGAAATCTATTTTTGGTAACGAAGCTGTTTTTTTGACTGCTATTTTTAATATGTTATTTAATTTATTAGTCTTTACTGTAGGTATTGTTTTTATGAATTATCATTCCACAGAAAAAATTAAGATGAATGCCAGACAGTTACTTTCACCAGGAGTCATATCATCTTTGATTGCTTTATTGATTTATTTAACAGAGATACAGGTACCCGATGTCATCGCTTCAACAATAACGATGGTAGGAGATATTACTACACCAATTGCAATGATGTTGATTGGTTCAACACTCGCAACGATTCCATTAAAAGAAGTTTTCAATGAAATCAGAGTTTATCCTTTTACCATTTTAAAACAAATCATTATTCCTATCATTGCTTATCCAGTTTTAAGTTTCTTTATCCAAGATCCTCTTATTTTAGGTGTATCCTTAATCATGATTGCAATGCCAGTAGGCAATATAGCTGTTTTATTTGCGACAGAATATCAAAAAGATGTCGCTTTAGCTGCGAAAACTGTTTTTATGACAACCTTACTTTCAATTATCACTATTCCTGTTATTGTCGCATTGTTTTTGATATAGTGAAAAAAGTTTTATCAATTCATAACATTTTTTAATCCATTTTATTGTATTGACAATGTATTGATTTTATGAATATAATAAACGAGGATTATTTAATAATGCCCCAGAAATGAGGCGTTTTTTTATGCAAAAGAATTATGATGTCATTATTGTTGGGGCTGGACCAGCAGGAATTATGACAAGTTATGAATTGTATTTAAAAAATCCAGAATTAAAAGTCTTACTTATTGATAAAGGACATGATGTGATGTATAGACATTGTCCAATTAAAGATAAGAAAATTAAAAGTTGTCCACAAATTAAAGAAAATGAACCAGGATGTTTACCTGCATGTTCGATTACTTCAGGGTTTGGAGGAGCAGGCGCTTATTCTGATGGGAAATTTAATATTACAAGTGAATTTGGTGGATGGCTGACAGATTATTTAGATAATCAGGAAGTTGAAGATGTGATTCATTATGTTGATGAATTGTATTTAAAACATGGAGCAACACGTGAAATTACAGATCCAACAACAGATAAAGTAAGAGAAATTGAAAAACGTGGATATGCGGTTGGATTAAAATTATTACGTGCCAAAGTAAGACATTTAGGAACAGAAGAAAATTTAAGAATTATGACAGAAATGTCAAATGAATTAAAAGAACATATTGATATAGCTTTTAAAACATCTGTTAAAGATATTATAGTAGAAGATCGTCATGTTAAGGGAATTATCTTAGAAAATGGTGAAGAAATCTATGCCCCTCATGTCGTTTTGGCACCAGGACGTGATGGATCAACATGGCTTGCGAAAGTGTTTAGACATCAAGGGCTTGAACTCTATAACAATCAAGTGGATATTGGGGTCAGAGTTGAAACAAGTAATATTGTTATGGATGAAATTAATCAAAATTTATATGAAGGAAAATTTGTATATAATGCTTCTGTAGGAACAAAAGTCAGAACATTCTGTTCTAATCCAAGTGGGCATGTTGTTATTGAGAATCATTCTGGAACAATGTTAGCCAATGGACATGCGTACCATGATCCAAAACTAGGAAGTCCTAATACAAACTTTGCTTTGCTTGTATCCCATGTCTTTAGTGAACCGTTTAATGAACCTAATGAATTTGCACATGAAGTAGCCAGATTAGCAAACATGTTATCACATGGAAGTATTATTGTGCAAAGATATGGAGATATTAAAAGAGGTCGTCGTACAACAGCCAAACGTTTAAAGGAAGGATATACTGTTCCAACCCTACCAGAAGCTGTACCGGGAGATTTAGGATTGGTATTACCATATAATACGATGAAATCAATTATTGAAATGATTGAAGCTTTAGATCATGTTACACCTGGAATTGCCAATGAACATACTTTGCTTTACGGTGTAGAAGCCAAATTCTATTCAGCTAGACCTAAAGTAAGAGAAGGATTTGAAAGTGAAATAGATGGATTGTATGTTGGTGGTGATGGTGCTGGTTTAACAAGAGGACTCGCTCAAGCTGGAGCAAATGGTATATTAATTGCCAGACATATTATTAATAAGCAAAAATAGTCGAAAAAATACGACTATTTTTTTATATCTCCATCTTGCAAGAAGCATCAAAGAAGTTTATGATATGTGAGTAGAATCTATAGGAGAAAATAAGACTATGAAATATAAAAAATGGTTAAAAAATAAAAAAGTAATGATTCCAGCTGGAATGATATGTGTATTATTAACTATATATCTTATTTTATGTATTATGGCAGGAACAGGGGATTTTGTTTCTAATACAACAATTAATGGTATAAAGGTTGGACAGCTAACTCAGTCAAAAGCTATTGAAACTTTAAATCAACAATTTGAAGATGATACAGAAAAATTATTGATAAAAATGAAAGCTAAAGATCAAACTTATACGATTGATTTCACAGGAAATGTATCTTTTGATGCTAAAAAGGGTGTGGAAAAGATTATTAAAAATAAAGGAAACTTTTTAACAAGAGGATATGATTATTTAATGAATCATGATTTTGTTATTCCTGTAACGATTCAAAGTGAGAATCAAATGAAAGAAGCTATTCAAAAGAGTCAAATTCTTAATTATGACACAACACAAAAGACAACTTATGAATTAGGGAAGCAGAAAATTATTTTTAAAAAAGGGCATAATGGTGAAAGAACAACTGAAAAATTAGTGATTCAACAAATTCAACAAGCTTTTAAAGATTATGATTTTCAAAAAGAAATACAGTGTCACTTAGAACAAACACATCTAGAAGACAATGAAATGCAATCAATATATAAAGAATTAGCGACAGAAGCTAAAAATGCGACTTTAGATAAAAATAATGATTACGCTATTGTTGATGCTAAAGTGGGGGTTGCATATGATTTAGAGAAAGCTCAAGAAGCCTTTTTAAAGACAAAAGAAGGAGAAACTTTTGAAGTTTCAGCTAAGATTACGCAACCAGATATTTCTACTGAAGATTTAAAAAAGAATTTATTTAAAGATGTTTTAGGAAGTTATTCTACGTATGTCAGTGGTTCATCTGTTAGAAAGAATAATGTCCGTTTAGCAGGAATAAAATGTAATTCTATCTTATTGCCGGGAGAAGAATTTTCGTTCAACAAGCAAGTTGGACAACGTACCACAGCAAGA
>UMEI01039057.1_pt1 | contig 9860 bp, 9 predicted proteins | sample 1964711 | NCBI WGS metagenome assembly UMEI01 (sample SAMEA4836016, study PRJEB28245) | human gut metagenome | biome: gut microbiome; material: fecal sample | place: Denmark | collected 2008 | reverse complement strand
ATCAAAACGTTTAATTTTATTTTCAAATAATTCACCATCTCCTATTCCTCCTTCAATCATCAAAATGTATACATCTTATGTTGCTATTTAGTTAAAATCTAAAAAATATAATTATTTCAAAACACCTCATGTTGCTTTTCCAAAAAAATATTTCCCTCCTATTTATAGGATATACTTAATTTAAAATAATGTCAAATTATATTTTTTATCATATCATTAAAATTTTTTTATGCAAAATAGCAATATTCATGTATAATAAAGACTGAATTAATGATGGGAGGATTATAAACATGATATTAGAACAAATTCATCCAGATATACTGGAAATGGCAAAAGAATCAGATAATATCTTAAGTGATATTTATAAAAGAATAGATGAAATAGCTTTAACAAACTCTAATCGTATTTTATCAGCATTTATAGAAAATAGAGTTTCTTATTCTGATTTTGCAGATATTAACGGATATGGAAATTATGATGAAGGAAGAGATAAATTAGAAAAAATCTTTGCGACTGTTCTTGGATGTGAAGATGCTTTGGTTCGCCCGCAGATAATGAGTGGAACAAATGCATTATATCTAACGCTTTCTGCTTTATTAAAACATGGAGATACAATGATTTCTTTATCTGGAGCTCCTTATGATTCTTTACAAGAAATGATTGGTTTGAGTGGAAATTCTACACAATCATTAAAGGCTAATGGTGTCAAATATGAACAGATTGAATTAGTCAATGATGATTTTGATAATGAGAAAATTGTAGAGAGATTAAAACAGAATAATGTCAAACTTGTTGAAATTCAAAGATCTAGAGGGTATTCACATCGTCAATCTCTTTCTATTTCAAAGATTGAACGTATAATTTCAAAGATTCGTGAAGTAAATAAAGATGTTATTATTATGGTTGATAACTGCTATGGTGAGTTAGTAGAAGACAAAGAACCTGGTCATGTAGGAGCTGATGTGGTTGTAGGATCATTAATGAAAAATCTCGGTGGTGGAATTGCACCTACTGGTGGATATATAGCAGGAAATCAGGAACTCATTCATATGGTTGCTGAACGTTTAACTGCTCCTGGTATTGGAAAAGATTTAGGTGCTAATTTTAACTTAAACAATACTTTCTTTAAAGGTTTATTTATGGCTCCTAATGCTGTTAAAAATGCTTTAAAAACAGCTGTATTTTCTGCGTATATGTTAGAAAAATTAGGTTATTCTAACGTATCTCCTCGTTATGATGAGCCACGCACAGATATCATTCAAACTTTAGAACTCAAAACAAGAGATAATTTAGTGAACTTTACACAAGGGATTCAACAGACAAGCCCTATTGATTCATTCGTTCAAGTTTTACCTGCCCCTATGCCAGGTTATCCTTTTGATGAAGTCATGGCTGCAGGTAGCTTTACACAAGGAAGCACCATTGAATTAAGTGCTGATGCCCCTGTTATTGAACCTTATACACTTTACATACAAGGTGGATTAACATTCGAATATGGAAAATTGTCTATTTTACTGGCATTATCAAATATGAAAGGGAAGTTGGATTAACAACTTCCCTTTTGTCCACCATCAATACGTATGACAGTATTATTAATAAAATTAGCTTCATCGCTTATTAAGAATTTCACTAAATAAGCCACTTCTTGAGGATCACCATATCGATTGACCATAATTTTTTCAACTTCTTCTTTTAAAAATTCTTCATCATATCCGTCCAACTCATTTTCTGTTCCGATAAAACCTGGAGCAATACAATTGACATTGACATATGGAGAAAACTCAAAAGCAAGATTATGTGTCATGGAAATCAATGCTGCTTTAGAAGCATCATAATCTATACACATAGGATAATATGTATTGATACCATTAGTTGAAGAAATATTTATAATTCTACCATATTCCTGATCTAACATATGTCGATAAACACGTTTACTGCAATTAAATGCACCCACAACATTGACATCTAAAGTCTTTCTAAATTCTTCAGCATTTTTCAAATGAAAAAGATTAGATAAATCAACAGCCGCATTATTAATTAAAATATCAACACCACCCAGTTCTAATTCAATAGAAGATATCATTTGATCAACCTCATCTTCCTTAGAAACATCACATTGAATAACCATACATCGTACACCATAATTGTCTATAATCATATCTTTTAATGCATGAGCTTCTTTTTTGGATGTGAGATAATTAATCACAATATCATAACCTTGTTTTCCTAGTTCTAAAGCAATGGCTTTCCCAATGCCTTGTGCTCCACCTGTAATTAATACAACTTTATTCATCTTTGAAAAAAAGAGCTTGATTAAGCTCTTCCTGCATACTTACCATCTGCTGTAAAAACAACAATTTTTTCTCCAGGTTCAATGAACTGAGGAACACGTAATGATAATCCTGTATCAGTTACAGCATCTTTTGTTTGGTTAGATGGTGCTCCTTTAATAGCTGGATCTGTTTCTACAACTGTTAATTCTACTTTTTCTGGTACAGATACTGATAATAAATCACCTTCAAAGAACATTAATGAAACTTCTGAACCTTCAATAATATAATATTGAGTATCTCCAACTTGATCATTAGCCAATTCATATGTTTCATATGTTTCCATATCCATAAAATAGAATGTTGATCCATCTTTATATGAATATTGTGCTGTTTTTCTTGAAATATTAGCTTGATCAAATTTTGTATTTGCATTAAAGTTTCTTTCTTGAATTGCATTTGTTTTTAAGTTTCTCATTTTTGTTTTTAAGATAGCTGCACCTTTTCCAGGTTTGACATGTTGAAAATCTAATACCTGACAAGGATCACCATCAACAATTAAAGTTAATCCTGTTCTAAAATCTCCTGCTGATATAGCCATATTTTTCACTCCTTATATAATTTTAAGATTTTTCTTCACGCTTATTTTACCAATTTTATAAACAATCTACAAGACTCATGCAGATATTTGTGCCTGTTTTTCTTGTGAATGTGACTGAATATACTTACTCCACTTAATATAACCATATGTTGTATTCGTAAAATAGCCTAATTTCAGAACTAATAAAACATATTGTCCTGAAATCACATTAATAACTGCTTCCAGGAATGCACAAATATACCACGCAATCCACTGTTCTCTTAGTCTAAAGAAAATAAACAAACCATTGGCAATACCTACTGCTGATGCACAGGCATCAATATAAATAATGGCAGTTTCTAATAATTCATTGTTATAGAAATCTGTTGAGATATCTAAACCACTAATAAAATATCCTACAACAATTGTCCAAACAACAATACCAACAATAACTAACACTTCCTGATATCCTTTTAATTTTCTGACAACTGTCAATTCACTTTCTTCTTCATCTTTATGTCTTGACCAGTTAATATAACTAATAATATCAATTGGTAACCAGAATAGTAATGTTGTGACCATTGTTGCAAAACGATACATTAAGACAACACACATTGCTATTTCTACGATTTCTACGAATACAGAAACAAGGAAATTATATCTTGATTGCTTAGAAATAAGTAACTCACAAAGAATGTTCAAGAATGTATCTAGTAGATAAAGCAACATGATGATAATTCCATTGACACCATTTGCACTTTCTTCTGGAAAAATAACTGAAATAATCGTAGCCAATACCATGATTGATAAAAACCATGATTTTTCATATGTTGTAAACTGTTTTGCAAATAATGTCATAATTAACACAGATATCATCAAAATAAATGAAGCAATTCCAAAGTTAAACACAGGTGCTAATTCATTCGCTTTGACTTGTCCATATGAATGTTGTATTTCCTGATCTGTTATATTTTGATGATCAAAATAGAGCTTTGTTCCATTATCTGTTTCATATTCATATGCTGTAATACTATCATCTTCTAATTGAATGTAATCTTCATACGAATAAGAAACAACTAATTCTTTATCCCCACTTATATATGTGACATCACAAATTGTATTATCCTCACTATAATCTTCTAATTCCCTATCTCTAGTCATTTCTATACTTTGGATAAACTTTGCATCATTGACATCGGCATTCACTTGAAACATACCATATCCAATAGATACAATAGAAGCAATACATAATAAAATAGAAATAATAACTTCTGCAATACGTAACCTTTTTCTAGATTCCATATTGGCTTTAAAAAACTTTATCATATCAAACCTTCTCCCCTATCATTTGCATTTTATAACATGCTTTCCTATTATAAACTATTTTAGAAGAATAAGATACATATTTATTCAGTAATTATAAAAATTCAAATTACCAAATTAAACATAAAGAAAATATTCGTTATTTATTCATTGCTAGTAAAAACATATAAGCCAATAAGGTATAGTAGCCTCATAACATTATTAATCATGTTCAAAACAGTTCAAATAATATTCTACACATAATCGAAAGATTAATCGTTAGTTGTTAGCTCTTCATAAAGTAGTTATATTATCTAGAGATTTCTTACATTTTTTCATAAAATCTTTTCTTATTTATTTTATTCTTTTGATTTTTTTCATAATATTACTTGGCACATATATCTATTGATCTCTCCTTTAATATTTATCAATACATTATAATAACTTTGAAGTCTTTTCAAAATTATCCCATTGTTTATAATTATATTCATTGCTTTTTATTTTAATAACCTCAACAAAAACGAAAATTTCCAATTCAACGAATTTAGTTCATAACAATGTTCAGCATTAATGATTTCCATTTCTATATTATCCTTAGTTAGATTATCAATATTTTCTTTGATGTGTTTATAAGCTTTAATCATTTCGTTAGTATTAAAAGTATCCTTCTTCAGCTGATAATCAATATTATTTAATATACTTTTTTTAATATATTCTTGTTTTGTTTCTATATATAATAGACACTTTTTTAAGTTAGTAATATATGCTAACAACAAATCTTTTTGTATATCATTCAAGTTTGTTAAAATAATTACTACAAGTATTTGATAAATTGTATAGCACATTATACATCGTTCTATAAAATCAAATGTTGTACAAGTTTTTTGAATATAAGTCGATAAATAAGCAAGTAAAGTTGATATACCTATAACTTCAATTAAATAAACAAATATTTGTGTTAATGTTTTTGATAAAATATATATTTTTTTCATATTGCATTCACTTCCTAAATTTTCAACTCTAATATTATACTAAAAAGCCTCATATTAGTGCAATTCTTTTTTATTTGCTACCTTTCTTATGATTACTTCTTTTATCTATAATTGCGTTATCATTATACAACGAAAGAATTGATTAAGTTATGAATGCGTATAAATCTATAGATGTTAAAATCTTTCAATATCATATCCGTAATAACATTAAGCTAGCACTGCATTTGAAAAATCTTACCGATAGAACTATTGGCAATTATCTTGATAGTATTGTTCGTTTTCTTGATTTTATTCATTATGACAAACACTTTGATATTGTTAAAGCTTGCTGGCAATTTATGTCTTTTCTTGCTTTAAATTTAAATTAGTGTTGTTGTTATAAAAAGAGAATTTCCTGTTATAATTGTTCAAAAAAAGATACTGTCAGAAGATGACTGTGATATTCTTAATCGAAAGCTTCAATATATTCGTCCTGGGATGATAATTATTATTGTTTATTATGATAAAGGGCAGTATATACAACTTGAAGGAAAAGTTAGCAAAATTAATCTAGATACAAAAATAATTCAAATAGTTAAGACTAAGATTAATTTAAAAGCAATCGTTGACATTAATGGAAAAGAACTTCTAGAAGACTGTTTATAAAAGAACTAGAATAATATCATGACAAAAAAATTACTAAATTCTATTATTTTGTACCCACATTTTTTTCAAATTTGCACTTTCACTATTAGGCGAATGCTCATCATCTAATTTTTCAATTTGAATTATTTTAGGCAGGTTATAAGAAGCACCTGTTAAGATACATTGACCTTGACTAAGCAAAGGAATATTTGATTTACTGACATTGTCTAATGTGTTAATTGTATTATTTATCATTCGTAAGTCTTGTTCACTAATCAATCTGTGAATAAAATAATTATGTACCTGAGATACAATTGCTTCTGAAATATCTGCCGGTCTTTGACTTGCTAATGTTATATAATAGCCAAACTTTCTACCTTCTTTTATGATTTCTTCAAACGTTTCCAAACGATAATCTTTCCAAGAAGCTTCTTCTCTAATAGATTGTTCTGATAAAATATTATGAGCTTCATCTATAACTAAATGAAAAGTAAAATTTATACCATCCTCATTTATTTCCTTATGATGATTATAGGAATTTTTCACTAATAAAAGAGGAATCATTTTTTTTGCTTCAGTATTACAATTTCTTAAGGAAATAACAGTAACTATCGATTCATCCTCTTCTCTATCTTCTATACTTATTAACTTATCTATGATTTGAGAACGTGATTTTAATCGCTCAATTAAAGGGTTAATATGATCATATTGTGCATGACCATAAGATATACAATATATTAAATGAGAGTATATTGCTATTTTCATTCTTTGAGTTATTAATAAATTGTTTATTTCACTCTTAGCTTCTAATTTTAAATATTTTTCTAATTCATCTCTCTTTTCTATTAACTCTTCTTTACTAACATTATTAATATAATGTCCCTCTCCATCATAATACGATTTTCCTACTTCATGCCAATAATAGTAATAAAAAGGAATTTTTTGCATATCATTCTTTTTATCAATACCAAGTTCATCATAAATTAAATGAAGTAATTTATTAGCTTCTTTGTTTGAATTAGAGAAAAAAGTATTATAAAAAGCTGAACAAACTCCGTGAATAATCATGTCATCAGTTATTGTCATTAACTCTTGATCCAAAAAATAATTAATTGCATTTTTTAAAAATGGTTTTTGAGTTTTTTCTGTAGCAGAGAATAAAACGGCTAATGTGTCAATATCCCAAAAATTTTGCTGAGAAATTGATATTTTATCCTCTCCATCCTTTTTTTTAGTTGACAGTCTTATAACACGTTTTTTATTACTTAAAACTTGTTCTCCAGTATATTCACCATTAAAATCAATAAACATAAACTTACTTTTTTGCAAACCAAGATTTTCGTTATTAAATAATTCGGTATACAATTTAGCTAATGTGTTTGATTTACCACTTCCTGTGTTACCAAAAATGCCAATATGAGTATTAAAAAGCTTTGTAGCATCAATTCTAACAAGACTTCTTTCTTTAACAGTCTTTCCAATATTCAATAGTGCTGGATTATCTACATCATCAGCATCATTTATTATCACTTCAATTTGTTGATCATTAAGTAAAATCGCTGAATTATAAATCATAGGATAAGCAATAATTCCAATATGAAATCCTTTGTTATCAAAATAACCTAATAAACTCACTTCTAATTTTCTACGAATTCTATTTTCATTATATGTAATATTAGCATCATTAAAGCTTAAATCATCTAAAAATTCTTTTTCGACACGTGCTACTAAAACATATGGACCCCTAATAATTCCAATAAATTGCCCTACACAAATTCCTCTATAAATGACTCCATCATGGAAATATGTTAAATCATTAGATTGTTCATTCGTTTCAATTAATATTCTCTTTCCTTCTATTTCTACAACAAAACCCACTTCCATGTTAAAATTCATTTTATAATCCCCCTAACATGGTATTAAAGAAAGTAAAATCACCTTGTCCATTATCTTTTCGAGCGACTAGGATAATATTCTTGTATTCTCTAAACATTTCTTCGAACATCTGTACATCTGTTATGTCAAAACAAAATATATATACTAATAAATTAGGATTCGCTAAAGATCTTTTGATTATAGATCGAATATGTTCATCATTGAAAGAAAAACCAAAAGTAATCAAAACGCTTTGTTTTCTCTCTAATTCTTGAGATAGAAGACGTAACATTTGATAATAATGTTCCTCAAGAACTGTTTCAGAAAATTTATTCTTCGTTGGTTTTACAATCGTTAATTTATTTAATAAATCTGAGAATTTGCTATACTCTTCTTTAACATTATCATTAATATTATTCATAATCTGTTTTAAATCGTTACCAGTTGCAAATTTTTCTAAGTCTAATAATTCTTTTTTTTGATTGTCACTAAAGTCAATAAGATCATTTAATTGATTAAAAATTGTAATATTTTCATTTTCATCAATTCTCCAATTAAGTGAACCATGAAGCTTTAATAAGTTGAACATTGGCATTTCATATTCAAAACGACTATCTACACCTACATTGATAACCTTAGTATGAAATCTAGAAGTAGAAACCGTTTTGTTCACGAAACCATAACTTCCATCATTAAAGTAAATATTTGCATTTTTTCGAACAATGTTATCAAAAGCATACTCAAAGAACATATCATAATTAGTGGTGAATATATTTGCTCTTTTAGGTTGTTGTATTGAATTTCTAACAAGAATAGAATAAAGCAAATTAATCAAAGATATATAATTATCCCGTATTGAACTACAACTATCATTAATACTTATTTCTTTATAAGTACCTCGTTTAATAGAATTTTCTATGAAACAAGCACAAAGATAATGATATATTTGTTCATCATATTCTTCATATAATGATTCTTCAAATAAATCTTCAAAAGAATACTTAGTATTTTTCAAATTAAGTGCTTTTAAATATGGCATTGAAGCTCCAGCGCCAATCAGAATATTTATATTTTTTCCTTCTAATGTTTCTAATAATTCTTTACTATTTTCTTCTAAATCAACTATATACCAAGTTTTCATAAACTATTCTACCCCCAATGCTTTAAATACGGCATCCTCAGCACTTTGATAAAAAATCAGATTAAAATGGCCAATTAAATCTGAAGGAACTGTTGCTAAATCACCAGCTGAAGTAATTGGCAATAATACTTTTTTAGCCCCACTATCTAAGCAAACTTGTAATGTATTTGCTAATTCCTCAACTTTTATCATCGTACCACCAATACTAATTTCACCTAAAATAACGGCACTACTAATCATTGGTTTTCCTAATGCAATAGAACAAATAGCAATAAGCGTTGGTAATGCTAATTGTTCAGTCATACCAATTCCTTGTAAGTCCTGGTAATTAATAATGTAATCTTTAGTAGTTGTACTGATTGAACCACTAATTCGATTTGCATTTGCTTTTAGATAATTAAAAGCAGTATTTGTCGCTTCTTTACATTTCATATCTGATCCAAGTCCACTTCTTTCAAATTTACCATTTCCCGGCAACATCTGACTCTCTAATCTAAATACACCAATCATTCCAGATTTTCCTCTTCCTACCGTATAAACTTGTCCAGGATTTGGCATTCCTTCTGGAATCAATGTGCCTGCGCCTTGTTCTGGAACTGATACATATTTTTCTTCAAATGAATCATTGTCAATATAAGAAAAGTTTACATCGTAGAATTCCATACCACCTAGTTTTTTTAACTGTTCTTTTACTCTACGACGCATTTCGAGAGATAATCTTAAAATTTCTTCAAGTTCTTCTTTTGAATATTTTCCATCAGGATAAACCAGTTTGATAAGTCCTGATACCATCTTTCTTACAGCTATAGTATCTCTTTGATTTAGATTTTTCCCTAATCTAAAATACTTATCTAAAGCATTTCCTTGTTGATCCTTTCTAAGTTCTCTTAATACTTCTGCAAGATAATCAGTGATAAAGCCATAATCATCAGTAAAATGATTTGGTCTAAATTTTGGTATTTCCCATCCTGGAAGATAACAATGCATGCGGTCTAAGAAAGCTGTATCTGTACCCATTTCTGGTGGGAATGGATCAAATAAAGATGATGTTTTAAGTAATACATCTACACTTTGAT
>UMEI01022196.1_pt1 | contig 9934 bp, 11 predicted proteins | sample 1964711 | NCBI WGS metagenome assembly UMEI01 (sample SAMEA4836016, study PRJEB28245) | human gut metagenome | biome: gut microbiome; material: fecal sample | place: Denmark | collected 2008 | reverse complement strand
TTTTGAAAGTGGATATTTCCAAAACAAAGTAGAAGATACAATTAAAATGATAGATTCTTATGTGCAAAAAGACCCAACTGCATTTTGTTCTTATCAAGATTATCTTTTGGGTGTAGAAACGTTTCAAGAGTTTTGCTTATTAAGATCAAAAAGTATTAGAGGACAACTCGAAGGACAGCTACCTGCCAATCTTTCTCAACAAAATGAAGAATCACCAAGAATAGACGCTTCACATATAAGATTGGAAGATATGGGAGAAATTGCAGATTTATATCAATGAAAAAAGCGACATTTGTCGCTTTTAACTTTAATCTAAATCTTCTCCATGATTTTCAATCACTTTTTTATACCAGTAGAAAGAATCTTTACGATAACGATTATAAGTTCCATGACCTTGATCATCTTTATCTACATAAATAAATCCATAACGTTTACGCATTTCTCCAGTACCTGCTGATACTAAATCAATACATCCCCACGTTGTATATCCAATCAAATTGACACCATTATCAATTGCTTTTCCCATTTCTTTAATATGATCTCTTAAATAATCAATACGATAATCATCATGAATGCTTCCATCTTCCTCTAATGTATCATAAGCACCTAATCCATTTTCTACAACCATTAGTGGTTTTTCATAACGATCATAAATCATTTCAAGATAATAACGTAAACCTAAAGGATCTTGTGCCCAACCCCAATCAGAATATGTTAAATAAGGATTTCTAGCTCCAGCAGCAAAGTTACCAGAAACCATATCATCTGTTTCATGTGTTGTTTCAATAGAAGACATATAATAAGAGAATGTATACATATCGACACAACCATGTTTTAAATCTTCTAAATCTTGTTCAGTGATATCTAATTGAACATGATGTTCATTCCATAATCTTTTCGCAAATGTTGGATATTTTCCTTTACATTGAACATCTCCACAATAGAAAATACTTTTTTCCCACATATGACGATTTGCCATAATATCTTTTGGGTCACATGTTCCAGGGTAGAATGTAATGCCACAAATCATACAACCAATCATATTGTTTGGATCAATTTCATGACCAATTTGTACAGCTTTTGCACTCGCAACAAATTGATAATGAAGTTGTTGATAACCTTGTTGATGTTCTTTATCTCCAGCATGATTGCCAAAAAGATTTAACATCATGATTGTGTTATTAATTTCATTAAATGTGAGCCAGTATTTCACTAACCCCTGATATTCTTTAAAGCAAGTTGTCGCAAAACGCACATAGAAATCAATAAGCTGACGATTGTTCCAGCCACCATAATGTTCTTCTAAATATAATGGTGTATCAAAATGCCAGATTGTCACTAATGGTTCAATACCATGTTTTTTACATTCCAAAAAGACAGAACGATAAAATTCAACACCTTTTGGATTGGGTGTTTCTTCATCACCATGAGGATATAAACGTGACCATGAAATAGACAGTCTAAACATTTTAAATCCCATTTCAGCAAGTAATGCGATATCTTCTTTATAATGATGATAAAAATCAACACCATCATGATTAGGGTAATAATAATCATCTAAAACAGCATATTTGGCCCCTTCAGGGATAGGTTGACCATTGATGACTTTACCAGGTTTTCCATCCTTATCAATAAATGTCACATATCTTGGTTCTTTTACAGAACCTCCTGTTGTGACATCTGTTTTGGCTGGTCCACGACCATCTACATTCCATGCTCCTTCAGCTTGGTTTGCAGCAATTGCTCCTCCCCATAAAAAATTGTCTTGAAAACTCATATCTTTCATTCCTCCTTATATTTATTATTTTAAAGGGAAATGATGAAAAAAACAAATATTTCATAAGTATAATCGGTTATGCCTTTGGTAAATAACTTTTTTTAAGTTCATTTAATAATATTTGAGCTACAGGTGAAAAGACTTGATATTTTTTCCATACAATATACATAGGTGATTCAAGGACTGGTTCTAGAGGACGAAAACATAAATTGCTGTCTTGACCAGTATATATTAAATGATTAAAAGTTAAAACATATCCCATACCTTCTTCAACCATGATGGATGTATTATAGGCTAAATCATATGTAGCAATAATATGAAGCTGATCTTGTTGATCACCTAACCATTTTGGAAAATCAGCCTGTAAAGATTGACGAGAACAAATTAAAGGAACATCTAATAAATCATTGAGATGAATTTTCTGTTTTTGAGCTAAAGGCATATCTTTTCTAGCAATAATACCCCATTGGTTAGCAGAAGGAATTTTTAAAAAGTTATACTTTCTGGAATCTACATCTTGCGCAATAATCGCAAAATCTAATAATCCTCGTTCCAATCTTTCATCAATAGCATCGGTTGCACTGCTATGAAGATGAAAGCGAATGTGAGGATAGTGCATTTGGAGTTGATGCAATATATGAAAGAAAGAGTGTAAATCTTTAGATTCAGCACAACCAATATGAATATCACCACCATTAATTTCATCAAGTGCTTTAAATTCATCCGTTGTTTTATCTACCAATTCTAAAATTTCTTCAGCACGTTTTCTTAACATCATCCCTTCTTCTGTCAGTTTAATAAAGTAATTACTACGCACAAATAATTTTTTCCCTAATTCTGCTTCTAAATCTTTTAGTTGTTTAGATAATGTTGGTTGAGAAATATGAAGACGAACAGCAGCTTTTGATATGTTTTTTTCCCTCGCTACTTCTAAAAAATATCTTAAAACACGTATTTCCATAAATAAAACACCTCTTAATGATTATAACATAGTTATTAAAAATAAGAATAATTAAATATAGATATTAAATATTTTACATATCTATAGACTGTTTATATAATGAAGATGGTGGAGGTGATGGAGTGGATGAAAAGATATCAAAAGAGCTAAAAGACAATCTGATAGATGCAGGGTGTCAGAATGAACTTATTCAAACATGTATGGATTGTATCAAAGTGAATAACATTGATATGCTTGATTTTCACTTACAAAAACACCGTCAATATCTTTTGGATTGTTTACACAAATATCAAAATGAAATAGATTGTTTAGATTATCTGCTTTTTCAAATAGAGAAGGAGGGTGGGATATGAGATTTATAACATTAAACAATGGTATTTCAATGCCTCTATTAGGTTTAGGAACATGGGATTTAAGAGGGGAAGCAGGGAAACAGACTATTATTCAGGCATTGCAGGTAGGTTATCGTTTGATTGATACAGCCAGAATGTATGGAAATGAAGTCATTGTAGGACAGGCAATTATCGAAAGTGGAATACCAAGACAGGATATTTTTATTACAACAAAGCTTGAATCTTCATGTCAAGGCTATCAAAAAGCCAAGCAAGGGATAGAAAAATCGTTAAAAGATTTGCAGACAGATTATATTGATTTATTGCTGATTCATGAGCCTTACACACAATCATTAGAAATGTATGAAGCTATGAAAGAAGCCTACCATCAAGGAAAAGTAAGAGCAATTGGTATTTCTAATTTTCAAGGACATCATTATGATTGGTTTATTGAACATTGTGGCATGATACCTGCTGTTCATCAAATTGAATCACATGTCTATCATTCACAGTTAAAATTTAAGCAAAGAATGGAAAAAGATGGTGTACAAATGGAATCGTGGGCATCTTTTACAGAAGGTAGAAAAGATATTTTTCATGAACCAGTATTAACAAATATTGGAAAGAAATATCGCAAAAGTGCTGCTCAAATAGCTTTGACGTATTTAATACAAAATGGGATTGTTGTGATTCCTAAGACATCACATAAAGAAAGAATGATTGAAAATATGAGTGTTTTTGATTTTGAATTATCTGATGATGATAAGAATTTGATTCAGACATTGGATCAAGGTCAATCATTGTTTCATTGGTATGATTAAATCATGAAAAAAATAATGATTATACTGACTTTCTTATGTGTATGTTTATGTGGATGTCAAAACAATGAAAATAAAGTGACAACTGATGTGAAATCTCATCAGACACAATACCAATTTCATTTAGATGATGGATATGTGACATTAAATAGTGGTTATGATATGCCTACTAATGGAATAGGAACATATAGTTTAACGGGTGATGAATGTTATAACGCTATAACGAGTGCCTTACAATCAGGTGTTAGACTGATTGATACAGCTTATATGTATCATAATGAAGAAGAAATAGGAAAAGCTATCAGAGATTCTCAAGTCAATAGAGAAGATATTTTTGTAATCACAAAGATATATCCAAGTCAGTTTGATGATCCTCGGGCAGCTATTGATTTAGCTTTAGAAAAATTGAATATTGGTTATATAGATATGATGTTGTTGCATCATCCCGGTGATGGAGATGTCAAAGCTTATCATGTGATGGAGGATTATGTGGAACAGGGAAAAATTCGTTCTATTGGTTTATCTAATTATTATATTGAAGAATTGGAAGACTTTTTACCACAAGTCAATATAACTCCAGCTTTAGTTCAAAATGAAATCCATCCCTATTATCAAGAATTAGATGTTGTTCCATATATTCAAAGTCATGGTATTGTAATGCAGGGATGGTATCCTTTTGGTGGTAGAGGACATACTGAAGAATTATTGAATGATGAAACCATTGTATCTATTGCAGATGCTCACAATGTCACAGCGGCTCAAGTCATATTAAGATGGAACTTACAAAGGGAAGTCGTTGTGATACCGGGTTCAAGTAATCCTGATCATATTCAAGAGAATACAGAGATTTATCATTTTAAATTAACAGAAGATGAAATGAAAAAAATAGAAGCTTTGAATCGTAATGAAAAACATGATTGGTATTAATGGAGGAAGAAGAAATGGAAGAAAAATTAAATTTAGTTAAAGAATGGGATAAAACATTCCCAAAAAGTGAGGAAGTGAATCATCGTAAAGTAACGTTTCATAATCGTTATGGAATCACTTTAGCTGCTGATTTATATGAACCGAAAACATATGAAGGAAAATTATCGGCTATTGCAGTGTGTGGACCATTTGGTGCAGTGAAGGAACAGGCTTCTGGTCTATATGCTCAAGAAATGGCAAAAAGAGGATTTTTAACGATAGCTTTTGACCCATCATATACAGGTGAAAGTGGTGGAACACCAAGATATATGGCTTCACCAGATATCAATACAGAAGATTTTCAGGCCGCTGTAGATTTCTTATCTGTTCAAAAGAATGTTGATTCTGATAAAATTGGTATTATTGGTATTTGTGGTTGGGGTGGACTGGCTTTAAATACTGCATCTATTGATACAAGAGTCAAAGCTACAGTCGCTTCAACAATGTATGATATGTCAAGAGTGGGTTCAAAAGGATATTTTGACGCTAATGATAGTGAAAAAGAAAGATATCAGTTACGTCTTAACTATAATGCACAAAGAATCAAAGATTATAAATCAGGGACATATCAAAGAGCTGGTGGGGTTATTGATCCATTACCTGAAGATGCTCCATTTTATGTAAAAGATTATTATGATTATTATAAAACACAACGTGGATATCATAAACGTTCATTAAATTCTAATGATGGATGGAATGTAATTGGGACAATGTCATTTTTAAATCAACCTATTCTACAATACACAAATGAAATTAGAAACGCCGTATTGATTATTCACGGTGAAAAAGCCCATTCTTGTTATATGAGTCAAGATGCTTATCAAGCTATGATGAATCATAATCCATGTCCTGATAATAAGGAATTGATGATTATTCCTGATGCAGTGCATACGGATTTGTATGATCAGATGGACATCATTCCATTTGATAAAATAGCTGACTTTATGAATACTTATTTGAAATAGAAAAAACGAGTTCATTATCAAGTGATAGTGAACTCATTTTTAGGTTAATCGTTTATTAATATACATCAATTTAAAAATTCTTTTCATATCTTATATTATAATAAAAAATCATGATCTGAACTCAACAAAATGAATTATGCACATCAGTCATGACTTTCATTTTTTTTAACCATATTATCTTAAAAAGCGTTCCATAGAAATATGAATGCAAAGACACAGCCCCAAGCATTTTTATTTTTATCTACACAGCTTACCATACCATAGATAAATATGAAAGTTACAATCATTTCAAGTATCCCCCAGAATGATGTACTAAATGGATGAAATAAGATACAGATAAATGCACATATTATAGCTCCAAGATTAATTTTGCTAGGATATCTTTGATTGATTACTCTACTGACAATATAATAATTAAATCCTTCAAAAAATCCCCAAAAAGTTCCAACCATAATTAATCCTAATGCTTTATAAACAATATTGCTTGCAAGTATATTATCAGTTATTAAAACAGAAAGTGGCATATATCCATCAAACTGTCTGGAAATAAGTAGATAAATGACATATGGTATAAAGAACAGTACAGATTCGATAATAGCTTTTAGTGCACCCTTTTTCCTAAGTCCCATTTTTGCAAATGTATCTTTACGAATTATACATACGATTGAACTACCTAGACCTGCAATTGAAAACTGCATTAATCCAGTTACTATAGTACGAAGTAAAATATGAATTTCATCGTTATTAATAAAGTCGTTAAGATATTTACTTAATGACATAAATAAGATAAATCCCGCTAATGTTATCACCGCTATGATCCAAATATCTGTATCTAGTCTTTTTTGTTCTACTGTTAATTCTTTTTTCATTGTTACTATCCCCTTATCATCAACAAGGTTTTCAATAAAATACATTAGAATTATTATAATGTTCTAAATTATTTTAATTCTGTACGACGAATAACTGCATAAGAACCAATTCCTAATATTGCTACAATTACAAATAATGTTAGAGCAGGGAATATATAATTAATTGTTCCATCAGTCATAAAGCCCATTGCTTGCATCAAAAATTCTACAATATCCCTAACCAATTCAGCAGAGAATACATATCTGAACAATGCAATAATCAATAAGATAACCCCGCCAAAAACAACACCTAAATATATTGAAATATTCTTTCCTACTCTGTTGATTACAAGAACAATCAAATAAAGTAAACTACAAAATGCTACGTAGAAAAGAAATAACCATAGCCAATTCATAAACAAGTTATCATACCCATATAAAGCTCCATATAATGACGAATAATTATTATTGATTAAATGCATCATGTTACCAACCACCGTATCAACGAGTGCCATTATTCCAGAAATAAAGCAGAACATTGCAATAGTTGCAATATATATATATTTACGAGTAAAACCATTTTGAATCAGCATTTTAAAATCTTCATTAAATCCTAGAACTCCTAATACGCATACATAAATCAAAGTATTTATCTCTAAACAATTAGTGCCTACATCTTCAAAGGTACCCATTATCAATCCGATAGTAATTGTAATTAATCCAACGATAGCATACTGTATAGCATAGAAGATCCAGATATACTTAAATGATGTCATACATTCATATTGAATAATAGATTTAAGATTTTTCATATTATTGGTCTCCTTTCTCGGTCAATTTGACAAACAGTTTTTGTAAATTCATGGCAGATAGTGATAAATTAGCTGTTTTAGGAAGAGGAGTTTTTTCATCTAATACATATGCAATTTTAAGGTTACTTAATTCATCGTATCCGATAACATTTTTATCAGCACAATAAGCATCTACCTCGTGTGCAAGTCCTGATACACTAAATCCTGTTTCCAATAATGAATTGACATTATTTTGAAGAAGTACCTTTCCTTTATCAATTAATACGACTTCCTCAATGATATTAGCTACTTCTTCAATAAGATGTGTCGCTATAATAATAGTTCTCTCGCTATTTTCATAGTCTTTTAATAACAAGTCATAAAACAATTCTCTATGATTCGCATCCAAACCAAGAACCGGTTCATCATAAATAACATAAGGAACATTCAAAGATAGGGCAACTGTTAGTTTGAAGATAGACTGATATCCTTTTGATAATGCCTTGAATTTCTTATTAATATTAAGATTAAATTTGTTTGCTATTTCTAATGCCTTTTCTTTATCAAAATCATCGTAGAAACGAGCGATCCACTTGAATTGATCTTTGATTTTTAAGTTAGTATCATATAAATCCGCTTCACTCATACAGAAGATCTTATCATGGATTTTCATGTTTTCTTTTGCTGGAATATCATCAATAAGAACTTCTCCACTATCAGCAAAAATACGATTGGCAATAATATTGATTAGCGTAGATTTTCCAGCTCCATTTCTTCCTAGAAATCCGTAGATCTTTCCGTGTTCAAATGAAAAGGAAATATTATCGAGTGCGATAACATCTTTATACTGTTTTGTAACATTCTTAATTTGAATTGCATTCATTGTCATAACCCCTTTCTATGAGTTTAATTATTTCATCTTTAGACATATTCAATTTGTTTGCTTCTTCTATTAGGGTTGCTATAAACTGATCGTAAAATTGACCCTGTCTTTTCTGTCGGATTTTTTCCACTGCTCCTTCTTTTACAAACATTCCTAAACCCCTTTTCTTATAAATGATTTCATCATCAACAAGTAAATTCATTCCTTTCAAAACAGTATGTGGATTGATATTCAACAATGTAGAAAACTCATTTGTTGAAGGAATTTTCGTTTCCTCTGGATATATTCCCGTGAATATTGAATCCTCTAACTGCTCTGCAATCTGAATGAATATAGGTTTTTCTATATTAGTATTTATATTCAACGAACATCACCCCTTTATAGTTTATTAGTGGAGTAACTAACTACCTTACACCTATAATATAGATGATAATCACAAGGTTGTCAATAATTTTCTTGAATTAGCCAAAAAAAATGAAAGGATTATTTATAATAAATTCACTAATTAAATCAATACGAACTGACCCTTTATAAGGATAGAAACTGGAAGATTATAGGATAAATGAAAAAGGCTGCACTTTACTTTTCTAGTGGTATACAAGCCTTTTAAATAACCTATTAAATAGTTGGAATTCATTTCTTATCATGTTATTTTAGGTGTAAGTAAGGTATTGCGCATAGAATTAACGCATTGACTTTCCCCTTACAGGAAGGTGTAACATAAATATGGAAGCAAGTTGAGAGGGGTAGATTTATGTTATCTATAGGTGAATTTTCGAAGATATGTAAAGTTTCTACAAAAACGCTTCGTTACTATGATGAAATCGGACTGATAAAACCCAGCAAAATTAATCCAGAGAATAATTATAGATACTATTCCATTGAACAGTTAGAAACTATGCTTTTTATTAACCGCCTAAAACAATATAATTTTTCTTTGGAAGAAATTAGAACGATTATTACATCAGAAGAAATACCAAATGAAAAATTATGTTTAGAACTTTATAAGAAAAAGAAAAAATTAGAAAAACAAATACAGATATATTCACAAATTACAGAACGATTAAATAAGGATATAGCAGTTTTGAAACAAGGAAAATCAATCATGTCTTATTTGAACAAGATTAATGTACAGCTTGTTGAAGTACCAGTTATGTATTTGGTTTCTATTCGTAAAATGGTTTGTAAATTTGAAATGGAAGAACAATACGCTTGTTGCTTTAATTCAATATTAAGGAAAATTCAATATGACAAATTAACTGTCAATGCTCCACCTATGGTGCTTTTTCATGGTGATGAGTTTACTCCTTTTGGATTAGATACAGAATTCGCTATTCCAGTAGAACAATTTGTTACAGGAACAAGAGATTTTTGTCCGGGACTATGCTTAAAAACAACTCTACATGGTGGATATTCTAATTTGACATCTGTTTATACGAAACAATGTGAATGGGCAGAACAAAACGGTTATGAAAACAATGGTCCTCTTTATGAAGTTTATATTACTGACCCAACACAAACTTCAAATGAAGATGACCTAGTAACGGAAATTTATTATCCAGTAAAAAAGAAATAAGCAAATGTATCAAAGAT
>UMEI01023240.1_pt1 | contig 10007 bp, 8 predicted proteins | sample 1964711 | NCBI WGS metagenome assembly UMEI01 (sample SAMEA4836016, study PRJEB28245) | human gut metagenome | biome: gut microbiome; material: fecal sample | place: Denmark | collected 2008 | reverse complement strand
TTGACTTTTACAGCGGCTTAATGTATCGTATCTTAGGATTGCCGGATCAGCTGTTTACCCCGATGTTCGCCGTTGCCCGTATGGTCGGCTGGAGCGCACATCGCTTAGAAGAGCTGATGAACTGCGATAAGATCATCCGTCCGGCATACCAGAGCATAGCCATGGATAAAGAATACGTTCCGATGAAGGACAGGATCGTTATAGCAAAGTAAATAGTTGTATTTCAATATATGATAAGTATATAAAAATAATATAAAAATATAAGTATTTTTTGGAGGAAATATGGAAACGAAAGACACAGGCAGTTCTGACTGGTCAGAAGACGAACCTCAGACAGAACAGAAGGTGACTTTAGAAGATTATCAACAGTTAATCATTCAGATGAGAAGGGCGAATGTTCAGTTTCAACAGCTGTGTAACATCCCGTCAGGCGAGCTGACGATGTTACTTACTCTGCGGCGGCTTCTGCTAGCCAAAACATTTGTCATTCCATCCGATATCGGAGATGCGCTGAAGCTGTCAAGACCAGCCGTATCCCGAATGCTTCATAACCTGGAACGGAAAGGGTATCTGGAAATGAAAAGCAGTGAAGAAGATCACCGCTACGTAAAAGTACAGTTTACTCAGGCAGGGAAGAAGCTTATTACCGAAGAGCTGGAGAAGTGTGGAACGCTCTTAGAGAGGGTCAAAGAGCGTATGGGGGAAAAGGATATGAATCAGTTCCTTTACTACTATAGCGAATTCTGCAGCATTCTGATAGATGAGATATTTTAAGAAACAAACGAAACAGACGAAAACAGGAAATCCATTGCTAGTCTCTGCTCTGTATCACTGCAGTCAATATGCTCAATCGCATCTTGACTTTGCTCTAAAGCCGCAGAGACTAGCAATGGATTTCCTGTTTTCTGGTTAGTTTCTGTCATTGGTGATATTCGTTTGCCTAATGGAGCAGCAATTACCCGTTAGTCCTCCTGAAAGCGAAAAAACATCGTGACAGATTAAAATATCTGCTTTCTGTTGAAATGCTGGATTTCAGAACCAAAAGTAATGGTGAAATTTCTCCCAAATAAGCCAAAGACAGAAACTAGAAAATGCAAATAAAAGACTGGATTTCGGATTGCTCGAAAGAAAAATAAAGAAGGAATGGTTTCTCATTTGAATTTTGTGACTTTGCGCTATGGAATTTTGACTCTAAAAACTTCGGACTCGTTTTTCCGAAGTTTTTGCTTTTTGAGGCAAAATGAAATGTTTAGCGCAACGGAACAAAATCAAATGAGAAACCATTCCTTCTTTTTCTATTATCTTCGGGGCAATCCGAATAGAAGAATTCTTGTTTCGTTTCTGCGATGATGCTTTCTAAAATTCTTCGAGTTTCTTTAAAAGTGCCATCTCACCTGAGACTTTATATTTTGCGCAGAAGCGGCACAGTGCGAACAGGGTGTCTCCTAACTTTTCGGAAAGTTCTTCATCGCTGCTGAACTTCTTTTCAGGGTCTTCGCCAGCGGTGCCGAGCTGCAGATTGATGACGGAAGTGAGAAGATCTTTGAATACATCTTCATCGTTGGTGGAAAGTACACCGGCAGAGGCAGCCTTTTTCGCTACCTTTTCACCGCGGATGAGGGCAGGAAAGTTTTCCGGGATAAGATCGATGTCCTCTTTTAAAGAGGTCTGTTTATGGCCTTCTTCCTGTGCCTTTAACTTCTCCCAGTCAGCCTGCTGTTGTTCTACGCTATCGTAATGGCGGCCAGCAAATACATGTGGATGACGGTGGATCATCTTGCGTGCGATGCCGTCAATCACATCTTCGATGGCAAATTCACCGTTATCTTCGGCAACCTGTGACTGTAAAAGCACCTGGAAAAGAAGGTCGCCAAGTTCTTCTTTTAAGTTGGTGCAGTCTCCAGTCTTAGTCAGATTGGATACGGCCTGATTCACCTCGTAGGCTTCTTCTAACGTATATAATTTAAGCGATTCATGTGTCTGTGACTTATCCCATGGGCAGCCATTCTCTCCGCGAAGTGTTGCCACGATTGCCTGTAATTCCTGAAAATTAAACTTTTTATCCATAGTATGCCCCTCCTCCGGGCAAAATAGGCAATTCTTAAATATGCAAAAGAATAGAAAAGCCTATTGTAAAAATATGTTATTTGCTATATTATATCAATAAGTCACGAAAAAATCTACATTAACTATGTAAAAAGAAAGAAGGAAGGATTGATGAACAACTTTGGACGGACGGTACTGGCATTGGGGCTGGGTACAGTCATGACATTTACGAATCCGGAGTGCTTTTTTCAGGCAGAGTCAGAGCCGACGATGGTTTATGCGGCAGAGAAAGCCGCCGTACAGGGCAGGAAGCTGACGGTGCAGAGTAGATCTGGTATATCTGTAAGAGTATCTGCCGATTGTTTAGGAAAAAGTGAGAGTACGACAGAAGTGACGACAAAGAAGGAAGAAGGTACGAAGGCTTCTTCCGAGAAGAATACCGAAGGCAGCAGCACCGGAAAGGATGAATCGCAGACGAATCATACGACAGAAAGTACGCATACTACGTCAGGAAGCGGTACATCAAGCGGTACGGAAGGAAGTTCAGGATCAGGCAGTCAGACATCCGGGGGAAATTCCACATCAGGTAGTTCTACATCAGGAAGTTCTGTATCTGGAAGCAGTTCGGCAGGAAGTTCGGCATCTGAGAATGGCACATCGGGCAGCAGCTCTTCAAACGATGCTTCGCATCAGACAGAGCAGACCGGCAGTTCGGCATCTGGGTCAGATGTACAGGCAGATAGTAATAAGAATACGACACAGGATAAGAATTCTGATCATTTAGAGGATGACCGTACGAATGGGAATACAGATAACACCGCACAGAATAACAAGATTTCTACAAGAAAAGATATGGAGATCAGGACAAAGAGTGCGGTTAAGAACATCAAGGAGGAGATTGCAGAGGAAGATGCACCGGATGGAAGAGATACGGTCAATACATTTATTCCGAAAGTATATAACGATACCCGTCTTTCGATGAAGAATCATAAAGAGTATATAGCCGGTTATATTTATTTTAATCAGGGAGATAGCGCATGGAATCAGAATGGGTACTGTATTGCAAAGGCAGGCTGTGGACCGACTTCCATGGCAGTTGTCATTACATCGCTTACCGGTAAGTGGGTTACTCCGCTTGATACAGCTATCTGGGGATACCAGCATGGATTTTATTCAAGAGAAGGCTCTGCTCACGAGATGATACCGGCGATGGCGACGGCATATGGGCTTCGCTGTCAGGGAGTAGGAACAGACTATCAGGCGATTAAGAAGGCGCTTAAGGCAGGTAAGCCGGTCGTATGCCTTATGGGACCGGGGTATTTTACAAGAGGCGGTCACTTTATGGTTCTCGTTGCAATCGATAACAATGACTGTGTTACGGTTGCCGATGTAGGAAGCAGAACACGCTCCGCTTACAAGTATCGGCTGGCAGATGTTATTGCACAGTCGAAGGGAGCAAGTGCCGGTGGTCCTTTCTGGGTAATGTCTTACGATAAGGGAAGCAGTGCGGCCCGGAGAGAGAAGGCGATTAAGAATTATACGCAGGAAGATATGAAAGAAGACTTTGCAGATGTTTCGTATATGAAGGTGACGGGAGAACTTCCTGAATTATTAAAGAAAGAGAAGAAGGAAGTATCTGTTAAGAAGGTTGTGTCCATTCTTAAGATGTCCACAGGAGGAAGTCTTCTTAATACACTTAGGGTGAATAATACAGGTTCTTCTTTTTCACCGGTAAGCCGGAGCAGCCAGCTCGTTTCGATCACAGCGAAAGCAAAAGATGCAAAAGGTGCAAAAGAAGCAGGTAATGCGGAAGAATTAAAGAAGTCACAGGATCAGGCACTTACGTTAAAGCAGGATATTGCCCGAAGACAGTGGGAGAAGAAGATTCCTTTATCGAAGCTGGAATGTTATTTAAAAGGAACAATAAAAAAGAATGCATTTACTAAATAAAGTTAGTTCAGGAGCTTAAAAATCATAAGAGAAAGAAACCGATAAGAGTTATGAGAAAGATTAATTACAGAATTACAGTGAATATTACGCAGAAGACGATGAAGCTCGGATTCCGCGCCAAGATGCCGGAGGAGATGGAGGGAAAGCGCATACGTGTACAGGCAGTATTTACGCAAAGACAGGTAGAACGCCGTTTTCCGATGGAAGTAGTGATTGAAGAGGGCGAAGTGGGCGAGCAGATCCGCGCCGATGCAGAGATTCTTTTGCCATATGTATTTTACAGTCCGCCACGCCATAAGGTGAATGTTGTGTTTGCGCTCTGGTGCGGAGCAGAAGAGATCAGCCTTGATGACCAGCCATTTCCGGTACAGAAGGAGCTTTTTGCAAGGGCAGAGATCGTGCGTAAGAGGAATCTGCTTAAGTTTGCAGGATGTTCTCTCGGCCTGCCATTTTTGCTCGTAAGAGATTATTTTAAAGAAGGAAAGAACTTTATCAAGGCGGCGAAGCGGGCGAATGAGACAGTGTACCGTATCAGTGGATATAATTACAGTGCACGTCAGCAGAATACCGACTATTTTGCTGCCAGATACCGTAAATACGTGGCAAAGAATAAGGTGAAGCCGAACCAGATTCTTTTTCTGTCGGAAAGAGAGCCAGAAGAGGGCGGGAATCTTATGCTTGTAAAGAAGTGGTTTGAGGAGAACGAGCCGGGAGTAGAGATTATTACATTTATTAATACAAAGACGGTAGACCAGTTAAAGAAGAGAGAACTGCGGGAGTGTGCCTTAAAGTGTGCGACATCGGCAGTCATTATTCTAGAAGACTTTTATCCGCAGCTTCACAGTATTCATAAGCGGAACGAGACAAAGATTATCCAGTTATGGCATGCCTGCGGTGCCTTTAAGACGTTCGGGCTTACCCGCATGGGGAAAAAGGGCGGTGCGCCGCAGACTTCCATGAATCACAGGAATTATGATCTCGTACCGGTAAGCAGCGATACCGTAAGAGACATTTATGCGGAAGCATTTGGCATCTCATCAAGTAAGGTACAGGCGCTCGGCGTGCCTCGTACAGACCGGCTTTTTGACTGGGAATACGAAGAAGAAAAGCGCAGGGAACTTTATGAGAAGTATCCGGCATTTAAGGACAATCGTGTCATTTTGTTTGCGCCGACATTCCGAGGAGATGGGAATAAGGATGCACACTATCCACCGGAGGCATTTGACGTTAATCGCTTCATGGAACGACAGCCGGAAGATACGGTGCTTATTCTCAAGAATCATCCGTTTGTCAAGCAGAGCTTTTTTGTAGAAGAGCAGTGGAAGGACAGGGTGTTTGACCTTAGTACAAAGGAGCATATTAACGACCTTATGCTCATAAGCAACCTTCTCATCACAGACTACAGCTCGAGTGTATTTGAAGCGGCAATCTTAGAACTTCCGATGCTGTTTTATGCATTTGATGAGAAGGAATATATGGATAGCAGAGACTTTTACTTTGATTATGACCAGTTCACTCCGGGACCGGTTGTCGCAGACTTCGAAGCTTTATGTGAAAAGGCAGCCTCCATGCTTGAGGATATTGTGTCAGAAGTAGAACAATCAGACCTCGATAATTTCCGCAAAGTTTTCCTAAATATGGTTGATGGACACAGTACAGAACGCATTTGCAGAAAAATAAAAACCAACTATATAAATATTTAGTTAAATTTGCAAAGAAAGTTTGACAAATGGAAGGAAATAATATAAAATATTGGAAGCAAGATGATTTCGTAATGGGAATTTACTATCATCTGCACAAGAGTGACAACACTGGGAATGACATTATAAAGTCTGTAACGTGACAATATAATAAGACATTTAACGAATGACAAGGGGATTTTAATATGAAAGGAATAGTATTAGCTGCCGGCAAAGGTACCAGACTGTACCCTATGACGAAGCCGGTTTGTAAACCATTATTACCAGTATATGACAAGCCATTAATTTATTATCCGATCGCTACTTTACTTCAGGCAGGGATCAGGGATATTCTCGTAATCATTCCACCGGGAGAAGAGAAGGAATTTACGAATCTTCTTGGGGACGGAAGTGAGTTTGGAATTCATATCGAATTTGCCGTACAGAAGGTTGCACGAGGAATCGCAGATGCTCTGATCATTGGGGAAGACTTTATTGGAGATGACTCCGTATGTCTTGTATTAGGAGATAACATTTTCCACTGCCATAATCTTGATGAGATTATGAAGGAAGCCATCAAGGATGACCATGGTGCGAAGGTATTCGGTTATTATGTAGACGACCCAAGACCATTCGGTGTAGTAGAGTTTGATGAGAACGGACAGGCCGTATCCATCGAAGAGAAGCCGAAGAATCCGAAGTCGAACTACATCGTACCGGGATTATATTTCTATGATAATCAGGTAATCGACATCGCTAAGAATCTTGAGCCATCTGCAAGAGGTGAGTACGAGATTACAGATGTTAACTTAGAATACTTAAGAAGAGGCCAGTTAAAGGTTATCCCATTTGACAGAGGACTCACATGGATGGATGCCGGAACCGCAGACAGCATGTTAGAAGCGGCTGAGATCGTTAAGGCACTCCAGAAGTCCGGATGCTATGTAGGCTGCTTAGAAGAACTTGCATGGAAAGAAGGATTTATATCTTTAGACAAGATTCACGAGATTGGAGAAAGTTTAAAGATGACCAATTATGGACAGTATTTACTTAAGTTAAAGTAAAGTTAAAGTAAGAACTCATTAAAGAACGATTTTTAATTGCTGTAAGTGGGGGTATTTTGTTAACTGTAAAGTAAAAAGTTGCCATCGCATTTGCGAGATAGTCTCACTATTAGAGACAGATAACAACTTTTTACAAGGGAAAGTACAAGAATTTCCATTATTATACTAGAATGAGAATATAACGGCGAAATGTAATAAGAACTTCAAAATAACAGTTTACACACCGCCTAACATTTTAAAAAAAACTTTCCATTTTTTAGTTGACAAATGAATCGCCCTATGATATACTACAGTCATCACAAAAACATTGCACAGGCAGCAGGTCATTAAAAAGTAAAATAATAAGAAGTAGACGCTGCGCCAGAGAGGAGAGTACGTTATGCAGAGTACTGGAATAGTAAGAAAGCTTGATTCATTAGGAAGAATTACATTACCAATGGAACTTCGTAAAAGTTTCGACATCGGTGAGAGAGAACCTTTAGAAATCTTCACAGAAGAAGATAAGATCATCATTAAGAAGTATAACCCTAGTGATATCTTTACAGGACAGTGTGAAGACCTCATTGAATATAGAGGTAAGAAGGTATCAAGAGATTCTATCCGCGAGCTTGCCAGAATCGCCGGATATAAGCTGACAGAAGAGTAATCTTCACGAGAACAGCTTACATCTACTGTAAGTTTTTTGTGTATACGAAAGATAAAGTGCCATAAGCTAATCTATGGAACCAGTATAGTAGGGGCATGGAATCAAAAGAAGCCCCCTTCTTTGTGAAAGCAGAGAAGGGGGCTTCTTTCAGCAATTTTGACCAATTAAAATCCATGTTAACACTTTTGTTATACATTCTTATCCCGCCTGTAACCAAAGATAATACTTCTGTTATGGCAGTTTTCCTGTAAAAATATTAAAATAAAAGCATAGGAAATGCAAAGACATTCCTTACTATATCAGGAAGACGAGGAGGGATTCCCTATGAAGAAGAGATTAAGTACAATTTTAGCAGTAATGTTTATGGCAGTAATACTCATTCCATTTACACCGGTGCAGGCAGCATCTACAGACGTAACCGGTAAGATGGCAGGGAATCGTGAGATTAAGAACATTAGCAAGATGATGACCGCATATACGACAGCGATGAACTTAAGCGAACAATCCACCACCAGACCGGTAAAGATGAAGCTTAACGATAATGCCAAGTTATCCATCGCCGTATTTGTAAGATATAATTACAAAGGAGACTACAGCTACACAGCAAAGGAACTTCGTTCCGAGACAAAGAAGCTTTTTGGTAAGAGCGCTTCTGTTAATAACATCAGGAACAAGAAGAATAAGAATCATGCGATGTTAGTATGCAGCTCCAACAGCAAGTACTATAAAGATCCATATATGTACTGTGGCGGAGACTTCGGAGATGTGATTCCAGATTACAAGATCACAAAGGTAACCCGTACCGGTAAGAATACCTACACCGTAACAACACAGAACCGTTTAGGATGCTACGGAGAGAAGGGCAGAACGAACATCGGTACAACAACACTGAAGCTGAAGAAGACAGCAGCAGGATATGTTGTAAAAGGAGTTCGCTATCAGTATAACGGGAAGTAATGAACCCTATTAAGTAAGTAAAATGAGAGATAGAACCTTATAAAATAAAGGAGACATATCAAAGCAGTTTAGCAGCTGTCAGATATGTCTTTTTTTATAGAATCTTTTTCGTCTTATAATTTTACAAAGTATACATTATATATACAAACAGTAAAAAATGACAAGGAAATAACACAGATAAAGTAAAGTTTTGGTGGAAAATTGAAAATATAGTCCGACATGACCAAAAATAGCCAGATTAAAAGGTCGAAATTAGTCATATTTAAGAATACTACAAATAAGAAATATATGTTATACTTTACTCACTATGAAAAGGTGTGTGGTTTTATTAAAAAGATCAGTACATCAGAATATTTTAATTTATATCTATAGTTCAACTCTGAATCATTTGTGTACTGTCTGTTAAGACACACCAAAAAAGTATGAAAACAGGATTATCATATAAGAAGTATGGATTTTGCGGGGATAGAAGTTCATTTATAGGATAATCAGCACAAGAAAAATAAGATTGGGGAAAGTATATGTATAAGAAGAGTGTACAGGGCTGGTTGAAGCACCTGGATTTCATGATCCTGGACGTAGTCTGTCTGTGGATTTCTTTTACGCTTGCATTCGGTATGCGGCATGGGTCGCTGAATGTATTTGCGAATTCTTTATACCGTGATATGATGTGGAGCCTTGCTCTCATGGATATCGTGGTAATCTTTTTCTTCGATTCGTTGAAGAATGTATTAAAACGTGGTTTTTATCATGAATTTACTGTGACGGTCAAGCAGACCTGTCTCATCACTTTATGTTCCGTATTTTATTTATTTACATTTAAAGAGGCCGCTGATTACTCGAGACTGGTGCTTACATACACAGCAGCATTATATTTACTTCTAAGCTATATTACCCGCAATATATGGAAGTATTTACTGCGTAAGTATCTGGGAGGAAACGGAAGACGCTCCCTTCTTATTGTAACAGTATCTGAGATTGTTGATACAGTCATTGACAATATTAAGAATAAAAATTATTCAGATTATATTGTGACCGGCGTATGTATCCTTGATGATAAGGCAAAGGGACGAACGATTGAAGGTGTTCCGGTTGTTGCAGACAAGGAAGATCTCGTTGAATATGTCTGTCGCGAGTGGGTAGATGAAGTCTTTCTCAATATTCCGGAAAGTGAACCGTATCCATCAGAGCTTCTGGATAAATTCATTGAGATGGGTGTTGTTGTACATATGAAGCTTGCCAAGTCGCAGAACCTGCTCGGCAAGAAGCAGTTCGTTGAACGACTTGGAACTTACACCGTCCTCACAACAAGTATTAACAGCGTAAGCCGCCGCCAGATCGTCTTAAAGCGTATGCTCGACATCTTAGGAGGGCTTGCAGGCTGCATTATCACCGGAATCCTCTGCATCTTTTTAGGACCTGCCATCTATATCCAGTCACCGGGGCCAATCTTCTTCAAGCAGACCCGTGTCGGAAAGAACGGAAAGATGTTCCAGATGTATAAGTTCCGAAGTATGTACATGGATGCCGAAGAACGCAAAGCCGAACTTATGAAGGAAAACCGTGTACAGGACGGCATGATGTTCAAGCTCGACTTTGACCCTCGAATCATCGGCAGCAAGAAGCTCCCCGACGGCACAATTAAAAAAGGTGTCGGAAACTTTA
>UMEI01024673.1_pt1 | contig 10112 bp, 7 predicted proteins | sample 1964711 | NCBI WGS metagenome assembly UMEI01 (sample SAMEA4836016, study PRJEB28245) | human gut metagenome | biome: gut microbiome; material: fecal sample | place: Denmark | collected 2008 | reverse complement strand
CCATGGCTTACAAAACAAAAAAGCCATGAAATCTTTCGATCCACAGCTTCCACGGTAGACATTCCTACGCGTTGGGACCCGCGGGCTAAGCAAAGCCGCACTGTGGCTTTGCTTGCGGCGCTATGCGCCGCCGCCCTGTTCGAGTCCCTTCTACTATGCAGACAAAAAGAAAAACCAGAACACGAATGTGTTCTGGTTTTCTTGGTGCGATGGAAGGGACTCGAACCCCCGGCCTACTGATTCGTAGAAACCAAACGACATCTTTCATCCATATCCACAATTCACGAAGAATCGTCGTTTTCATCGATGCACCGTGATTTTAGAGTTGTGAATCTATTGTATTCCTTTGCATTGTTTGCACTCCTTTGCACCTGTTATCCATCCTTGCAATGTGCAGAAAATGTGCAAAAGTGTGCAGAGCCAAAATCAGCCCTGCAAGACGACCTCAAACTCAACGGCTTTCCTGCTGGATTTTTGGGGCATCGGCAGCGCAAAAACTTCCAATTTCATCCAGACAACAATCTCACATGACATATCGGTTTTATGGCAGGGTTTAGGACATCCGAACAGACACCGTTTTACATAGAAATGAGGTTCACCATGAACAAACTGCTTTCCTGCCGCTTCAATCTGGACACAAACCGGGTGGAAGCCCGGTTTGCGGATGGCTCTGCCGTTGCCATCGACTGCATCGCTGTGGAGGACGACTACGGCAACGCCCCTGCACAACGGGCAGAGCTGGACTGGCTGCTGTACAATAAGCCCTTGGAGTATGCGCAGATGGTGCTGGGAGGGGAGATGGAGCGCTATCTGTCGCTGGGGTGTGACCATGGCAGGCTGGAAGATTAAGCCCCTATAAAGAACACGATGCCCACCGACCTATGGTTTTCGCCATAAGCTGGTGGGCGTCGTTCGTTATTCGGGATTCTTTGGCAGGCGGTCGTACAGCACCACCGTGTCAGAGATTTCAATCTGTACCCGCTCTTTCTTGAGCAGGGTAACCGCCCAACGGATATGCCGATGGTTGTTTCATTTTTCTGTTGCATTTCGGGGCGAATATGGAGAAAAATATCGCTTGTGCGCCGCTTGGTTTCCCTGCCGATATTGTCACCCCACCTTGTTATAACGGCATTTTGTGTGCCAATAAAGGGTAGAATCCTCCCTTTGCAGGGCTTCGCTTAAATAGTTTAGCCTTATCTGAAGTCTTTTGTCGAATTCGGCATTTTATCAGTTATAGCTTTTGATTTTGCAATTTCTCCATTGAGTTTCAATCGTAAGTGTGATATACTGTGATCAGCCACGGAAGGGGAGTGAAGCTTTATGATCAAACGCGAACTGTATATGAGCCGCATCCGTCCGTTTATCGGGACGGAGCTAGTCAAGGTCATGACCGGTATCCGCCGCTGCGGAAAGTCGGTCATGTTGGAGCTGATCCAGCAGGAACTCACGGAGTCCGGCATCAGCCCGGCGCAGTTTATCTCCATCAATTTTGAAGATATGAACTATTCCCACCTGCAAACCGCTCAGGCACTGCACGACGAGATCACCAAACGCGCCAAGGAGATCGACGGCAAGGTCTACCTCTTTTTCGATGAGATTCAGGAGGTCAAGGACTGGGAGAAGTGCATCAATTCTTTCCGCGTTTCGCTGGATTGCGACATCTACATCACGGGCTCCAATGCAAAGCTGCTGTCTGGTGAGCTTGCGACCTATTTAGGTGGACGGTATGTGGAGTTTGTGATCTATCCGTTCTCATTCGGAGAGTTCATGGAGCTGTACCGCTCGATTGCGCCCGATGCGTCTATACAGCAGTGTTTCCAAAAGTACCTGCTTGCCGGAGGGATGCCCTATCTCGCAAACCTCCGCTATGCGGATGCGCCGTCCAAGCAATATCTTCACGATCTGTTCAACTCTGTCCAGCTCAAGGACATCGTGAAGCGGAATAAAATCCGTGACGTTGACCTGCTGGAACGGATCATTGCCTATGTGATCGCCAATGTGGGAACGACCTTCTCGGCGACCTCGCTTGCGAAGTTCCTGAAAAAAGAGCAGCGCACCGTTGCCCCGGAAACAATTCTGAACTATATCAAATACTGCTGCGAGGCGTACCTGTTCTATCAGGTGAAGCGGGAGGACTTGCAGGGCAAACAGATCCTTGCCTCCAACGAGAAGTATTATATTGCCGATCACGGAATCCGCGAGGCGGTCTTCGGCGGCAATATGCGGGACATCAACCTCATTTTGGAAAACATCGTCTATCTGGAGTTGCTGCGCCGGGGCTATGAGGTGACTGTCGGCAGGACGGGCGATAAGGAAATTGATTTTGTATGTGACAGGCGCGGCGAAAAGCTGTACGTTCAGGTGTGCTACCTGCTGGCATCAGAAGAAACCGTCAACCGCGAGTTTGGCGCATATGATAGCATTCGTGATAACTTCCCGAAGTACGTTGTTTCCCTCGATGAGTTCGACATGAGCCGAAATGGGATCAAGCACCGGAATATCCGCGACTTCCTCTTGGCTGAGGAATGGAACTGAACAGGAAAGCCCAGCACCACGTCAAACGGCGTGATGCTGGGCTTCTTAAAACTCAAAATGGAAAATCCAAATGATAGGCATCTTTGACTTTTTGCAATTCCTCCATAATCTTATGGGGACAATTAAAAAGGAGCTCCTGTAGAGAAGGGAATAAAGTATACTCTCGCGGATTTCCATAGCTTGTCCAACTGCTTGCATATACAAGCTCATTTTGAACAAAAAATTCAAGGCAGCTTCCATAGTTATTTGAAAGTGTGGAATCAAGTGTGTTTTTGCTCTCCCACTGCCTTATATTTTCGATTTCTCCTTCTGCCATCCAACGGTCACCAAACGTGCGCATTCTCTCTTCCACGATATAAGCAATAAACAGCCGTATATTAATATCAAGCGTGTCATCTGACCAGATTTTTTTGAATATGTTGACGGCTAATTCAATATGCTGATCCACGCATTTTTTAAGTGGTGGAAGTACCTGTGCTACGTTTGCAGAGTATTTGCGGAAAGTATCGATGCCAAACTCCAGAGTATCGTTATTCAAAGCCCCGTTATCAAAAGATGACAGCAGATCAAACGCGTTATCGACATTTACGCCACGGATTTCGCATTTGTTTAACCAACTTGAAATAGTAGATTTAGAGACTTTTCGAACATTTTCATGAAGTATGTAGTATAGCACGATTCGTTCATCGTCCGTGGTTATTTCTGCAATAGTATCTGCGATGGAAATATCAGAACCACCCGGGGGCAATTCTCTCACTTTCAAATATTCTGCATACCTTGTTCTAAGTTTATTATTCTCGTATGTGATAAGACTGGCTTTCGTGTGCGGAGCCGATACCGCTTCGCTCACAGTATCATAAATGTACGAAATATCTGTATCGGAATCCAACCGCCTTAACTTATATTCGTTATTTAGGAATCCGTACATGTTGCCCGAATTAATTTCCGGCAAGGCAACTGGAATTACAGGAACGTCCTCATACCAAAGCACTCCCGCTTCATTCAGGCAATAGGCACTCTGATAATAATCATGCGAAAGAATCGCAATGTTAACTGTGCTACTTTTCAGCGCAGATCTGACTTCATCAGAAATGCGTTCATTTATGTCGTTGCCCGGCAGAGAAGAGCAGAAAACTGTTTCCTTAGAAATTCCGGTTCCTGCAAAAAAGTCAACAAGCATATCCGCAACACCTTTATCAGTTGATCGGTGGCTTATGAAAATTGTATTTTTCTCCTTTTTCCCTTGTGTTGCATTGATGGGGTTATGCGTGTTATACTCAACCAATCGTTCACTATATGTTCTTGCAGAATTATTTAGAATGACAAAGTATGGCTCATTATCAGCCCATTTAACATCAATATAGCCGAGTTCTTTTAGCTCTCTTATGATACCGTCAAGTTCTTGCTCTTGTTGCGTAGAAAGCCCGTTGTATTGTTCCCGCAATACCTGCGTAGGGTTTTCTGAACAGACCAGCTTTAACAGTAACCCTTCAGAATTAGATGGAAGTTTTCTAAAATCCATAGATTCTCCTTATAATTGCGGCTTGTCTAACACATACATCAGCTGGCTTGCCAGCATTATTTGCTCCATAGCCTCACGTTTTTCATATTGAAGATTAGCATGAGCCGCAGGATTGCGATAGGCTGCCATGATTCCTTCAAACAGAGATTGGATTCCACGTCGGTAGTCCCTGCCACTGGTAGTAGTTGTGTCACAGAATTTGAAAGCGCCGTTCTCGCTCATAAGTGCGCCAATCACATCGCCGATCTTTGAGGGAACTGCTGCGCCAGGTTTTAACTCTGAAAACTTTTCACGCAGACGTGATTCCACTTCTTTAATTGCCTTTTCTGCCGCAGTTGAACAATGACCATCTACAAATAACTCACGGGAAACATTCACAATCCGCGGGTGTATCTCTGACCAGAACTGGACAACAACGGGTTCTGCTTCGATATGGCGAACAATTACCACCAACTCGCCAAATGCCGTAGGATTCAGGAAAATAGCACCCACTTCGTTTTGCTGAAAGAGTATATTTGCAACACCGGGGAGCATAGTCGCATAAAAAGGATAGTCTGCTTGGATTCCTCTCGTAATTGCATTGATCCATTGGTAAACGCACTGAATTTCCTGAGGCGTGTGGAGAAACTGCATCCGCAATGTAAGGTCTATCCACTTTCGCAGCTCATACAGTTCGTTCTCATACGGCAGTTTCAAAGCACACACCTCCCTTACAGCGCTTTTACCGTGTCGATAAGCTGGCTCATGCTCATTGCACCCGGCAAGAGGTTTTCCTCATTCTCAAATACCATGTAATAGCGGAAATCCTTGCCTGCTGCTGTACGCCACGCTTGACCGAGTGCGATTTTCTCCCGGCTGTCATCATTTTTCAGATGTTCGCCCTTGGTTTCCGCGCAGATGAGCTTGCCGCTTTGGGTCATAATCAGAATATCGGGGTAGTGCTTGATAAAGCCGTTGATTGCAAAGCCTTGTCTGGCAATATTCCTGTGCCACCAGCGGACATTTGGCAGGGCGGTCAGCTCTACGACCAGCTTTTGTTCCAGCTTGTTCATGTCGCCGTCCTCCGCCGTGTACAGCGAACGGGCATATATGTCAGTATGGGTGGTGGGATGGATTGCGAGGGGCAGGCGGAACGAGGGCTTGCAGACAATGCGCTCCGTTTCCAGCCACTTTTCAAAAGTTTCCCGATAGTGGGCTTCCAGCAGCGTTTCAATCTTGTCACGGATCTTCGCCGCATAGCCCAACGGCGCTTTCTCCATGGCGGCGAGCTGCGCCTTGTCCATATCGTCCACAATGCGGTCTATGTAGGCTTTCAGCTCGGCAGCGTCCACCATGTTCAGTTTGTTAAGCTGCTTGAACATCATGTCCTTGCATTGACGCACCCGGCTTTCCTGCGGCAGATTGTTGAACCACTCCTTAAAGTACCGCTGCTCGGCGCTCTCCATCTTGAACACCTTCGGCAAACCGCCATCCTGCTCCCGCACGTCGATTTCGCGGATTTCATCGTCTGCGGCGGCAAAATCAATGTCGTATGCTTTGCCCTTGAGGGTAAAGCCCTCTGCCAGCATTTCCTTGTCCAACAATTCAAAAGTGCCGTCCGTAAACAGCGTTTTCTCAATTTTCAAGAAAAACTGTGGGATTTGCAGCGTTTCAATCTCCTCCCGGAACTGCGGGTTTACTTGGAATGATTTCACTTTATCCCGCACCTCCCACGGAAGATTGTCTATCACCGGATCATTGCCGGTCTGCTGAATTGCGTCTGTATATGCCTTTTCGACCTCTGCGGCAGCATCCAGCATGGTGTTGGCTTTCGGGGCAGTTTCAGGCGTTTGTGCCTGTTCTCTGCGCCGCTCCAACTCTGTCCCGATCAATTTCCCGTCCAGCCCCCAAAAATCGTCCTCGACGGTTTCCGAAGGGGTTTCCGTTTCAGGACACCCTTGCTGGTCAGACAATGTAATTTGTTCCGCTGGCTGTTCGGGAATCTGCGGTTTTGCGGACTCCCCAATCCGATAGTCCTTATCGCTGAAGCCCGCGCTGTTCAAGCCCTTGACGATATGCGCCACAGTATTGTTGAAGTCGTTGGAAGAAGTCAGCACATAGGACATATTGAGTGCGCTCTGCGTATGCTGGCTCGTATGGGGCAGACGGAGAATCCGTCCCAAAATCTGCTCCACGTCAACTTGACTTGTTCTATTGGCAAGAGACGCAAGAATATAGGCAAAGGGGCAGTCCCAGCCCTCTTTCAGCGCATTGACCGTGATAATATATCGGATCGGGCAGTTTGGGGACATCAACTCCACATTTTTCAGCTCGTTCACATCGGCGGTACGAATGGCAATTTGCTCGGCAGGAATCCCGGCGTCCACCAGCTTGTCCCGCAGTTTTTCAAAGGTTGTCGCGTCCTCCTTGCCCTTCGGCTGTGCCTGGAACAGCGCGATAGGGCGGATGTATTTACCTGTCTTGGCGTACTCCGCATTTGCGATTTCTTCCAGCTTGTTCCGCAGGTCGATTGCATCAATCAGTACCTCGGCTTGGCTGTCCCGGTTATAGACGATCACCGGCAGCTTTACCATGTGTTCGTTTTTCAGCTGTACCGCGTCCACATAGGAGATGATATTGCTCTCCTTTTTCGGCGTGGCGGTCAAATCCAGCACAAAGCAGGGATTGAAGTTTTCCAGCATTTCAAGGCTCAATTCCGACCGGGCATGGTGGCTCTCGTCCACGATGACAAGCGGGTTAAGCTGGTTGATGATCTGGAACAGGGCGGTTTCGTCCGCTTTTTCAATGGGGCTGTCGGGCTTGCCCAGCACCTTTGCAAACTCGGCAAGATTGCTGTTTTCCTGATAGGCTTTCAAGACCTCCTTGCCGCGACCGCGGAAGGAGTCATAGGACAGCACCATAACCGACAACTGCTCCGTGACCGCCGTGGGGTTGAAGTTCTGACCGTTCAAAAGCTCCTGCTTGGTGTAGACCTCCACACGCCCGCCAAAATCTACGTCGATTTTTTGGCGGTAGGGATGGGAGGTGTCTTTCAGGGCTTTCGCCGTCTGCGTCAGAATCGCGTCCGAGGGAACAAGCCACACGACCGCCTTTGTCTTGGTAGCGGGGAGCGCGTCAAAGATAGGGCGAACGGCGTTGCAGGCAATAAAGGTTTTGCCGCCGCCTGTCGGCACCTTGAAGCAGAGATTCGGAACACCGGGTATCACGTTTTGGTATCGCCCTAATCCCGGTGCGCTCTTTTCCCGCCAGAACTGCTCAAACGCTGTCATATAGTTCTGCGTTTTGTTCAACAGTTCCAGATAATGCGTCAAATCCGCTATGACCGCTTTCTGATACCCTTTCATTTCCATACATTGTCACCCCCCTTACAGTCTGCTAATGTCTCTCGGAATCTTCTTGAATGTAACGCCCATTTTCGCCAGCTTGTCCTCGCTGATGGAACAGCGGTCTGCATAGATCACCGTTCCGTCGGCTTTTTCCGTAATGGTGGAGAGGAACGCATAGTCCAGCACCGTCACGCGCTGCGGCTCGTAGTAGAAGTAATAGCCCGTGCTGTTGTGCTTGCCAAGGTAATACGGGTTGCCGTCGCTGGGCGGGGCGTAGGGCTGCTTGGTTTCCATGAACCAGATGTATTCCCGGATTTTCTCCGGGGCAACCGCCTCATTCAGGTAATCGCCCACAAGCAGCGGTTCGCCCAGATCGTAGAAGCTGAAATTGCCGCCCGTACCCTCTACGGCGTTCTTGCCCTCGCCGTAGCCACGGATCACGCGCTTGACGCGCTCGGCGGTAATGCTGTCGGCGTAGTCCATCATCTCGACAAGGATGAACTTGCGGTGTCCGCCGTCGGCTTTGTTCATGTTGAGGACAGCATGGGCGGTGGTGCCGGAACCGGCGAAGGAATCGAGGACAAGTGCGTCCTCGTTTCCGGCAACTTTCAAAACAAACTCAATCAAGCGGTGAGGCTTTGGTGTATCAAAAGTAGCTTTGCCGTCAAATATCGCAAGCATTTCCTTTTTGGCTTCATCGGTATGTCCAGTCTCAGTAAATGCCCAAAAGTTTGTCGGCAGTTTTCCACCCACATTTTCGAGGTATGTTTTTCTGGCAATGCCGCCTTTGCCTCCTTTGGTGAAGAAAAAGCGCGGCCATTGTCCACGGTCATATACCGCCTGTGCCTTCTGCGCGGATATTTCGAGTGATTCAGAAAGAACGATTGCCTGTACGCCCTGTCGCACATCGCTTTCAGGAACGCCGCATACAACAGCACGCTCATGTGCGTCATTCAAATCGCGGAGTTCGTATTCGCACCATCCGCGCATAATTTCCAACATTTGATCTTGACCGAACGTCCAGCAACGACCATTTGCCGGATATAGCATCTTCCCTGTAAACGGGTGCTGGATTGCATAAACCATACCTTGATGCGTGGCAGCTCCCGGTGCAAACGCGTTATCTGTTCGCCAAAGGGTTCTGTCATTGTCAGGATTTTTGTATTTTGCATCCATCTCAGCTGTACGGGGTAGTTTGTTCGGGTTCCAATCAGGCAATTTGCTATACACCGCAAGATGTTCGACCTCGTTCACGATACCCTTGGAGTCATTGCGGGTGGAATATGTACGCTGCCAAGAAATATTGGAAACAAAACAATTACTACCAAAAATTTCATCACAAATCAATTTGAGATTGGCATACTCCGTATCATCAATGCTGATAAAAATAACGCCGTCGTCCGCCAGCAGCTTTTGCAGCAGCTTCAAGCGTGGGTACATCATGCACAGCCACTTGTCATGGCGGGTCAAGTCCTCGCCCTCTTTGCCGACGACCTCACCCAGCCACTTTTTGATCTTCGGGTCGTTGACGTTATCGTTGTAGACCCAGCCCTCGTTGCCGGTGTTGTAGGGCGGATCGATGTAAATGCACTTGACGCGCCCCTCATACCGGGGCAGCAATGCTTTCAGGGCTTCCAGATTATCGCCCCGGATGATCATGTTTTCGCTGCCGTTGTCCGCCTCGTGCTGTCCGTTTTCATCAAAGCTGTACTTGCGCTCCAACACCCGAAACGGCACGTCCTGATGGTGATTGATCACCTTGCTCTTTCCAATCCATTCAAGTGTCGGCATGGCTGATTTCCTCCGTAATCGTGTTATCCTCATTTCAAATGAGGGTATTTCTTCCATGACCCTCAGCAATAATGAGGGTCACTTCTGGCTATGTCCATATAGCGGTTATTGTGGTGAAAGATCTTTCCTGCCTCGGAAGGACTAATTTTTTGTCCAACGCTGTCATCGTTTGTCGAATCGACGATTCAGGTAGATTCGTGACAAGGGGGCAGTGCGCCCATTCGCACCCGCGAGGTGGAAATAGACCCCATTATTTCGAGTTAGAGTCGCTGATATAATCTGCGGCTCATTTTTCATTTTCGACGGGCTTCTTGATATACTTGCCGTTCTTGATTCTCGCGTCCGCTGGTTTCTCTGCGTCCTCTGGAATCCCCCAGACCGAGCCAATGCGGATCGCACCGGGAACGCGCCCCTCGCCGCACAAAATCTGAATACGGCGGGTGGAGATACCCCAGCGTTCAGCGGTTTGCGTGATAGATAAATACTTCATGGACGGTACTCCTGTTGCAGTTCAGTTCTGCGACTGCTTACAAAATCACAGTATAATTGTAATCGTCAAAGCGAATAAAAGCAAGGTCTTTCCGAAAAAGCTCAGAAAGTATCTTCAACTTAAAAACCAAGGGTTTGGGGCTTCCTCAAAAATCAAAATGGGCGTATCGGCTGCAAGGCTGAAACGCTCATTTTTCCAGTGTGTACGGACATCGGATGTGCTTGCTATTCTCTCAAATCTCATATCCGCAGATATAACGCGCTCCCGCTTTCGCAAAAGCAGGAGCGCATATTTTTTGAAAATTTCTCATTTAATTTTGCAAAACCATCTTGACGCACCTTGCAAACCGTGATACCCTTTATCGCAAATCCCGCCGAGCTTGTCGGGGCAATGCCCCTCCATCTTGCTGCGCAAGACCGCTCTGCCGCTTAAAAGCCCCACTGGGGCT
>UMEI01022568.1_pt1 | contig 10200 bp, 9 predicted proteins | sample 1964711 | NCBI WGS metagenome assembly UMEI01 (sample SAMEA4836016, study PRJEB28245) | human gut metagenome | biome: gut microbiome; material: fecal sample | place: Denmark | collected 2008 | reverse complement strand
CACACATACAGGCACCGGCCTGCCGCCCATCAGCTCATACACGGCCCGCCATACATGGGCTACACTGGCCTACCACTGCGAGATACACCCGGGCATCATTTCCGAGGCCATGGGACACTCCTCGATAACGGTAACGGAGACTTACTTGAAACCGTTCGGAAACAAGAAAATAGACCATGCAAACCAAGTAGTCATCGCTGCCATACAGCGTGTCATGCAATAAGAAAAAGGGAAAGGGTAAAATAGCGCGTTACTTCAGAGGTAACGGAAGAAATACGACGCAAATATCCAAACTATTTAAAAAAAAAGCAAATAAAACAGAATATTTTTTCCGGTAAAGCTCCCGAAAAAGGCGACGTAAAGTCCGATACCGCCGCCCCCTGCCGGACATCTGCCCCATAAGCACAAAAAGGCCCTCCCCCTCTCCGCGAAAACGACAGCAGAGAAGGTAACGTACAATATGCATCTGTCTGCAACAAAAGCATATTGAAGAGGAGGCCCGTACCGCATAATACTCTTCCGTTACCTCTGAAGTAACGGCAAGGAAAAGAGCAAATCATTGAAAACCGGGACAGGCGCCCGGACAAGTAACCGACAAAAAACAAACCGTATGAAGAAGTCTGAAATCATCTACGCCTGCACGACGTAGCCAATCTGTACGATACCCCCCGATGCAAAGAGGAGCCAGCCGCTACGTGTACAACGGCAGCAAAGCGGAAGGATAAAACAGGGGGATGAAATACAACGACCCTTCCCGCATTATCTACAACGAACGTACACTAACTAAAATATAACAGAAACAGTATGAAAATAAACAAACTAATCGGGATATCCATACTTACGGCCGGATGTCTGGTATCTCACTCCTGCAATGAAGAGTGGGACAAGTGGGAAACAATACGACTGGAAGCCACCAGCTCTTTAGAAAACGGCACCGAGGTCGACTACCAGCCCTCATCTCTGCGCATCGATATCAAATGCAACGGAGAATGGAGCGTGGAAGTACCGGCATGGATGAGTACGGACACCCCCTCAGGGACAGGCGACGCACAAGTAACCGTGAGCATCCGCGAAAACGATACGAAGAAGGCGCGCACAGGAAGCATCCGCATACAGTCGGGAAGCCTCGAGCCCGCCGGCAATATAGTAGGCACGGCCTCGAAGAGCTTCAAAGTAACGCAACAGGCCAAATACGGGGCCATCGAGATTGTCGTACTGTCGGCCAACATCACCCGTACCAAGAAAAGCGATGCCGTATACCGCTACAACGGCCCTATCACTTACGAAATACGCACCGAGTTGAGCAACGAGGAAATCGCGGCCCTTATCACAGACCCCGAACTCCGGATAACGGCAAAGGGAACCTATCCTCCCGGGTATGGAATCGTCGAAGCCGGGCAACCCGCAGCCCGGGATTTCTGGATAGAAAATATCGACATCACAAAAGGGCAGCACACTATCACCTTCGACGAAACACTCCATGAAGTGTATGGCAGGCACACCCGCGCAGACATCAGCATACGGTACAAAGTAACAGGCTCCGGACAACTCATCACGGGAGAAACGATAACATCACAGTTCAAAATACAACAGTAACGAAAAAACATCAGTATGAAAAAGATAATCAGCCTAACAGCCGTCGCACTCTTCCTGGCTGCAAGCATAAGCGCACAGCAACGGAAAGATGTGGTCTACCTCGACAACGGCAGTGTCATCAAAGGGGAAATCATCGAACAGATTCCCAACGAAACCATCAAAATCAAGACAAAAGACGGCAACATTTTCGTCTACAAGACATCCGAAATCAGCCGGATAGTCAGGGAAGACAGCTCTACCTACCCCAGAGAAGGAAGGCACAAAGGGCTCGACTTCAGCATCAACATAGGATACAACATCGGTGTGGGAGACAACAAAAACGCCAAAAGCCTGCCCATTGAATTGGGACTGGGCAAGCAAATCAACAAGAACCTCTATCTGGGAGGCTCCACCGGCGTATGGGTAGGAACCTCGAAGGGTGCCAAGCCGCTCATTCCCTTTGCCGTAGACAGCAAAATACTGTTTCCCCTCTCATCCTCCGAAATCGAGCCCCTGCTGAACTTCCGGTTAGGATACCTCTTCAACACCGGCAAGACACCGGGCGGCTCGTTCATAGACCCGACAAGCGGAAGCACCCGGGAACTGAAGTCCGAAAGACTGCCGGGTGAAATCATGATGCAAATCATGCCGGGCATACAGATACCCCTCTCCGGAGGCGTCGATTTCATGCTCGCCGCCGGATATACGCACAACTTCGTGACGGAAGGCGGCCTGAGCGGAGGCTACTTTGCCGTAAAAACAGGAGTCAGCCTCCACAAAAACCCCAACAAAGCCCCACGCAAACGGAGACTGCCCGTGCCCACCCGTAACCGGGGCTTCCACTGGACACTGGAAGGAGGAGCAAACTTCACCGACGGCCCGGGAGGAGGGGGAGACATGGTATTCGGATACAAAATCAACCCCCACTTCAGCGTAGGAGCCGGATTCGGATACGAAATGATGTCGCCATTCGCCAACGAAGAGTCCGCACAAGTCATCTCCCTCTCCGGCAACGGTGTCAGCGAATACTACTTAAACGACATATACAGCTCATTATCGCAGGCACGCATCTACCTGCGCGGCGTCTACCGCATGCTCGACCGGAAGTTTTCACCCATTGTCGCCTGCGATGCCGGCATACGCCTCTACTCCCTCTCCGAAGACTATTATACGATTTTAGGGAACGTCCCGGCCACAGACCTCTTCAGCCATCCCGACAAGAGCGGGCTCTTCCTGTCCCCGGCCATCGGTGTCTCATTGCGCACCACCAACAACTCCTATATCGAACTGAAAGGAGGATACTCCCTGGCGCAAAACATATTGGGCGAAAAAATCTCCACAGAAATCAACGGAACCCCGGTGTACGGTTCCAGCAAATCTGTCAAAGTATGCGCCCCGTTCTTCACCATAGGATTTAGCCACACTTTCGGGAAACGAGGAGAAAAGAGATAACACCTCTCCGGCTTCCCCATCCCAAAACTCCGGCACCGGAAACAACATGACTTTCCGGTACCGGAGTTTTTCATATCGCCCTCACACCAGGCCATCCCCCTCCAAAAAAGAAAAGAAGCATCTCCATCTCCCCTCTCCTAAAATTGTAAAAAGTCAAAAACAAAAAATAGGGCAAACTTTTTTCTTGAAAAATAAAATAATTACCTTCGGTGATCCAAACACTAAAAAGATAAAATACCGTGAACCACCCCCCCGTCAAGGGAAAGCCGTGGGAATATGCAGAGGAACTCTATTCGGAGGAACACAAACGGAAATTTACGACCGAAAAGACTGGATTTCATGTGGAGAAAGACCCAACGGACAGAGCAAAACCGGTTCTTGCAATCAATCGAAAGCCCATCACCGAGTGGACCAAGTAACAATTTGACAAGCTAAAGGTGGAACTTACGGCAGCCCATCTACCCCCAAAAAGAAAAGCAAAGGCATGAATATCCGAAATACATAAAAAAATACATATAGTCAGCAAAATGTATATACTTTTTGCATAATTTTGCATGACGACAGAAGATGTCTATTTTAACAAATAAGAACATGAATATAAGAAAAACAGTCAATTTTGCAGTCTTGTTCGTTGCAGGAACATTAATCACCGCCTGTGGCTCATCAAGTCAGAAGACATCCTGGCTTAGCAATGGGGTTGACTCAATCAAAGTAGAAGTTTCGACTAAGCTCAGCACCAATTATGTCATGCTGACGAATTCAAATAAAGCCATTGTCAAGCTCATGGGCAAACACGAGTCCTCACTATCCGACAAGGAAACGACGAGACTGAAAGTCCTCGCAGAGGAATTGTTTGTAAAGAAAACAAAAGACATTGTCCTCTCAGAAACCAAGGCGAATGGCCGTACCAGTCATCCCATATTTACTGTTACACTCTACCGTAACGGCAAAGGTGAAAGTTCACAATATGACATGGGGGATGAAGCCAATGGTATTACACAGTGTACCACTAAAGATATTCGCTACAGTGATTCTTTCCGTGAGTTTATGTTTTCAGTATTTCGCATCCTCAATTGACACAAGTTATGTTTAGACATTATATCGATTCATGTAACCATCCCCTGTATAAGTCATTCCATGACTTGTATTGCATAAGTTTTCCTATATTTGAACAACGTTCTACATTACAGCAAGTAGAGGCTTTCCAAAATGAACGATACAAGCTCTTGGCATTTACGGAAAATGATGTATTTCTCGGCTTCATTTCTTATTGGGAGTTCGACACTTACCGTTATGTGGAGCATTTCGCCGTCAATACAGATTTAAGAGGGAAAGGATATGGCAGCAATTTGCTCCGTACATTCATCCAATCGACCGACAAAATTGTCTTATTGGAAATAGATCCTATCACAGACAGCATATCTGAAGCCCGTTTAAGATTTTATAAGAGATGCGGTTTTAGCGAGAATCCATATCCTCACAAGCACCCTGCTTACCGCAGCGAATATCAGCCGCATTCCTTAATAGTGCTTACAACAAAAGGAGAAATCTCAAAAGATGAATATCAGAAATTTAACCTCGATCTAAATAGAACAGTAATGAACAAGGGAATAATGGAAACATATCAATAGGGAGTCCGATTTTTTTTAGATTCCCTATTTTTGAAAACACAGGAATAGGTGTACCTTTCTAAAATAAAGAGTTATGTGACGGCATAGCGACACAAAACGCTGAATTTCGCACGGTTGCCAAATCGTTGCTTCTATTTCTCGAATATTCGGTCAAATATCTATTTATCAACCGATTAAATAGAGCCGGTAAGACACTCCCAGCGCCGATGTCATTGCCGAGGCACGGTCCAATATCTCCGATACCTCCAAGCTACATACATATTTTCTTTCCATACACATTTCTGAGAAATATATCAGCCTATGCCGCACTTCTCACCGTAACACACCCCTTAAATCCCCTCTCAAGAGGGGAAGCCACCACGCCATAAACCTCTCATTACCAAACAAGAAAGCCGCATCCAAATCTCCCCTCTCGAGAGGGGCGGGGGGGTGTGACGTCTGCGCACAGCTGCCTGAAATCAAAAGCGGTCACCTGAAGCTAAGAAACACCACACCTCCAAACAGCAGCAAAATAATCTCTACCCCTGCTGCACCCCTCACCATAACACACCCCTCAATTCCCTCTCAAGAGGGGAAGCCACCCCACACAACCCACCCATTACCAAGAAGAAAGCAACATCCAAAATCTCCCCTCTTGAGAGGGGGCGGGGGTGTGTGACGCCCAAGCACAGCTGCCTGAAATCAAAAACAATCACCCGAAACTTGCCGATATTCACTGGATACGGGGCATGGAATGTTCCGGACAACCACTGTTCTTATTATATACTCAATAATTACGGGCAACCGGACAGCTTGTATAAAAGTCCACTTCCTTCCCATCCGATATTTGCAGTACCTGCTCTTTTGTATATAAATTTATTTGTTTATTTTTGTGAAAAACAAACTAAAATCCTCATGAAAAAACTATTAATCCTTATCTTCTTGTCCGTATCCGCCTCTGTTTTTTCACAAGAAATGGATACATTAAACATAGATACATTAAACATCCAGCCCCAACCGGTGAAAATTCCAATAGACTCGATACTGATGGATATTTCAGACAATATCAGTGAAATGGAGTATCGATTACGGGCTATGCAAGTGCAACTTCGTTATGAAGTGCAACCCCGTTATAAGATGTATGGTACTGAAAACATGTACAATCTCCTGAAACTGGATACTCAAACCGGACGAATTTGGCAAGTACAATGGTATCTCAATGATGATGATAAAGAAGGCACTTGGACAATCAATGGAGCTGATTTGTCTCGGTACAGCAGTCGTTTCGAACTATATCCGACACAGAATATGTATCAGTTTATACTATTAGACCAAACTTACGGTAGAACATGGCACGTCCAGTGGGGCATCGGAGATAAAAAGCGTTGGATTAAAGAAATCAGGTAAATAAAAAGGAATTGCCCGAAAACGAAAAACATCCCAAGAGCCTGTCCGGATTCCGCCCCGGGCCGGGGGGTGTGAGTTCCCTCCGAGGATATTGTCCCCTTTCCCTTCGTCAGAAAGCCCGCTATCATCCTCATAAAAACGGGAAAAGAGGCCGGGAAAAAACACCCTTACCGGAGAATCCAGACCTGACCTAAGACTCTTTGTATCTACCTATAATCACCCACAACCGTTTGAATTTTACAACCGGTTGGCCAAGATAAGTAGACGTGTCATACCCGTTCTCCTTTGCCAAGCAAACTATTTGGTTTCGATATTCATCAGAGAAATAGATTGTTATCAGTTTCTTCTCCACCAGTTCTTCCCACACGACAGACGGCGAGCGCATTTTCCCCAATTGTCCGGTTTGGGCTATGCCGAGTGCCAAGGCAACGATACTGTAAGCCAGCTCCCCGCAATCAGGTATGGGAGTGACATTGAAATGCCGGCCGACCATCTCCACCAACCTCCTTATTTCAAGCAACTCATCCGTCATATTCAATTCTCCGATGTGGTCAATTTCCACATCAGCCAAGCCATGAAAATGATGCTCATCACTCAGTCCATACCGATATCTAAGCCCCCAATGAGTCTGGAATCGAAGTGCTTCCGATGCCCTTTTCCCGATAAACTTTTCGTTCTTCCTGGTTTTATTTCTGTTTTTCATAATGATGATTTATAATAGGAGTGAACAATTCATGATAGCGAATGCCAAGTACATTTTTCAGTTCATCTTCCGAGAGGAAGTCTCCGGTATGCCCAGCGTAAGTATTCCAACGCGAAGTGATTGAGGCGACTCTGTTGTCGGGAGTCACTTCGACGGCTATGAGCGAATAGCCGAAACGGTCGCGCGGGAATCCCGCACCCGGTACACACAGGGTATCCCACCACTCGCCATTGCCGCAGAAGTAGAACCGGTTACCGCCAGCGGTATGGTCATCGAACGACTTTTCCGATATGACGATGCTCCACGATACCACATCCAGATACTGGCGGGCCCCCTCATAATCCTTGACGGGGACGACAGTATAATCGAAATCAATCTCGGGTTCTCCGGCAAGAGTCATCGGGCCCACTCCGATAATCCCGCAGACCGTATCAGGGTCGGCATCGTTGAATGTGTTGTCAAAGAAGTCATACCCCGGTGTTTGGTCAAGCACTTTAAGGATAAGGCGCACCCGGCTCACATCGTCACGATTGCCAATGTCGATATACCCCTCCATATTCCAAAGAAAAATGCCAACCGCAAATTTGGATAACCTGCTATTCAATTCCGGAAACAGTTCAAGGTAATCACCGACTTGGGATTCTGCCGAAAACTCCGCAAACCACCATTCAATCTCTTTTTTGTAATCTGTCGTCATCATAACCCATGATTTTGTTTGCAAAGATATACCGATGATATGCAAAAACATTGCATACCGGATAAACAAAAATGATTTTAGTAAAAAAACACGAGGTATGCAATGATTTTACATACCGATGCCGTACTTTTGCAATCAAATACAGACATTCGACAAGATGACAAGTAAAACATTCAACCGATATATCTGGCTACTCAATCTGTTGTTACAACAGCGCAGACTCACCTTCCAAGAAATAAGCTATCGTTGGAAAAACAGCTATCTGGGCGACGGGAAACCTCTCGCTTTACGTACGTTTCATGTACATAGAGAAGCAATTGCCGAACTCTTTGGCATAGAAATAAAGTGCGATACATCTACCTATGAATATTTCGTGTCATCCCCCGAAGAATTGAGAAAAGACAAAACCAAGCAATGGCTGTTCGACTCTTTTTCCATATCCAACATGATAGAAGCCGGGCGTAACATGAAAGACAGAATCTTGTTTGAAGAGATTCCTGCCGGAACAGAATTTCTACAAACTATCATAGAGGCCATGCAACGAGGAAAAGAACTGACCATCGACTATCATCCATTTCAAAGCCAACGCGCAACCTATCATCTCCAGCCATACGCAATGAAAGTCTACAACCATCGTTGGTATGTCGTCGGTCATCTGACAGAACCGGGCGGTATCAGGAATATAGCCCTCGACCGTATATTGAAGATGGATATCTCGGACGAATCTTTTTCTATACCGAAGTGGTTCGATGCAGAAGAATATTACGCCCACACCGTAGGCATATTTGTCAATGAAAAACTGAAACCACAAACAGTAGTTATCCGGGCATACGGTGTACAAGCCGAGTATATACGTACCTTACCATTACACTCATCCCAAAATGAGATAGAGACCACAAACAAGGAGTATTGCGACTTCCGATACTATCTTTGCCTGACGCCTGAGCTTACCAGCCAGCTGCTCGCCATGGGTGAGAAAGTGGAAATTTTAGAACCGCAAGAATTAAGGCAGAAAATAAAACAAAGATTACTGGCAACGATAAGCCGGTATCAATAATATAAATCAAAAACAGAAAAAACGATGAATGAAAAGCAAAATCTACCCAAAAGGGGAAACATGTCCGGCACATTACGCAACCGACTGCTTGACAAAAACAATAAACCTACGTTGCTGCTCAGCACTATACTCAATGACAGCAATTTAGACATTCAACTTCGGGACAATTACTTAAACATTTATTACAGAGGCGGGAATATCCTTTGCATCCACCCGAGAAGTTTTACTTTTGACAAGTTTTACTTCTATTTACCCGACAACGAGGGCTACCCAAAGACTTATGTGGAGAAAATGGCAAAAGGGAAAAGAAACGAAATTCCACAGAATACAACACATAAAGTACCGACAGAGGAAGACGCAAAGAAAATCATGCGGGAACTTGATGCAAAATGCAGAGGACTGAAGAGTCTTTTAGATTCCCAAGATTATTTGCAGTATTTCGGGAAAGCGAAAGCTGTGATGGATGAGTGGTTCAAAAAATTCCCCAAACAAGAGAGGAACGACCAGCATTGCATTTCTCTTGCCAATCGTGAATTCAGCCACACAAACAACCTTGTTGTCATCGACCTCGAATTTTCCGTGAGCAAAAACCAGCCTTATAATCAAAATACCGATGGCAAAACCAAGGTCTGCCGGTTCGACATAATAGCAGTTTCAAAATCCGGGCAGCTCTATATAATCGAACTCAAGCAAAACCAAGCATCCGACGGAAAAGACAAACCTGCCAATATAGAAGAACATAAAGCCGATTTTGAAAATACGGTCGGGAATGACAGGGACAACGTCTTTTTGAATGAAATGGCAGATTTGTTAAATACAAAAAAGAATCTGGGAATATTGAGCAACGGCATCGAGATTGACATAACGAAGAAGCCCATATTCGCCGTTGCATATAGCGGAAAGGAGGCCGACAAATTCAATCGAGAACACGAAAAAGCCGGATATACCGTAATCAAAATCGATGACAACAAGAAACTGTCACTATGAACATCACAATCCATAGAGGAGCAGACCAAATCGGAGGCTGCATCACGGAAATATCGACAGACAACTGCAAGGTCTTAATCGACCTCGGGGCAAACCTGCCCGGCAGCAAGCGGGAAGAGCTGACAGAGCAACAGATAAAAAAGATAGCCGGTGATGCAGACGCCGTATTCTATACACACTACCATGGAGACCACACTGGTATGCACCATCTGCTTCCTACAGAAGTCAGGCAATATATAGGCACAGGAGCCAAAGAAGTAATGCTATGCAAATATAACACGCTGAAAAAACACGGTGATTATAACAGACAAATCGCAACATCAGAAAATATGAATACCTACCGGGCCGGACAACGTATCGACGTCGGCGGGAAAGGGAAAATACACGTAACACCCTATTTTATCAGCCATTCCGCATTTGACGCCCACATGTTCGAAATAGAGTGCGATGGTAAAATCATCCTTCATACCGGTGATTTCCGCAGACACGGCTATCTCGGCAAAGGCCTGTTTCCCACATTGCAAAAATTTATCGGCGAGGTCGATATCCTTATCACGGAAGGGACGATGCTGGGCAGGAAACAAGAAAAGATACTGCACGAAAACGAAATACAACAAAACGTCACCAAGATATTAAAAAAACACAAATACGTCTTTGCACTCTGTTCCTCCACAGATATCGACAGGCTGGCATCCTTCCAGGCTGCCTGCAA
>UMEI01044094.1_pt1 | contig 10296 bp, 10 predicted proteins | sample 1964711 | NCBI WGS metagenome assembly UMEI01 (sample SAMEA4836016, study PRJEB28245) | human gut metagenome | biome: gut microbiome; material: fecal sample | place: Denmark | collected 2008 | reverse complement strand
ATAACTTTAATCATAAAAATCTCCTTGTTTTACTAATCAATACAGCCTTCTATTGATACAATACCTTCTACACCAGATTTATTTTGTATCTCTTCAATTGCCATTTCATTATTTAGAATATTTTGTCTATCTAGCCTTGAATTAGTTAAATCTTTCTTCATTCTAAAACCTCCAATTCTCCACTCATCAATTTAGACAGTATACGGTCACGAGCTTGTTCAGATATAAGTATTTCTTTTGATAATGATAATATTTTATTAAAAATTGGTTGCATTTGTTGTTCTATTGTTAATGATTGTTTTGGATACTGATACATAAAATAATCCACAAATAAAAAGTCCCACCGGGTTGCGCATAAAAATCAGAGACGTGGTGGGTTCTGTTAACATTATTGTTCAGCATTCAATGTTACTGTCAAGATTTCTTTTGTAAAAAATCGGCAACTTCCCATTGTTCCTTAAAATTATGCCAGCATTCATCAATTCCAAATTTTCAGAACATATCTCTTTCAGTCTCCACATGCCTTGACTACCGATCCAATCTTCCAAAGGTGTAAATAAGGTGTAAATTTTACGTTTTCATCCAAGAAACCCATTAAAATCAAGGCTTTTTCCCATCCCCTAATCATGATGTATGCTGTCGTTACTTACGCAAATATGCGTGGGAAAAGAAGCGGATTACCAGACACAACCCACTTCTCATTATTTTATTTCTATATTACCGATTCATTTTCTCGTCTGTCAGATTTTTCATCTTTTAAACAATACCAAATCCACTGTTCTCTGTCAAAAAATCCTACTTATTTCCGAACTTCTTCCACCTTGCATTCAAACGGCGCCAGTGTCACACCTGCATTTTGTACCTCGCTTGCATTGTGGTTCATGGTAATCTTAATCTTTCTGTCTTCGCTCTCTCGGTATACGATCTCAACGCCATCAGTTGAATGCTCAGATACGATTCCCTGTTCGTCTGCCATTTTCTTGAGAAGCTGTTTTAAAATAGTTTCATCCAATCCGCATCCAAGGTAATATACATATCCATCTTTCTGCTTCTTCTTTGTCACTGCTGCGTAGTCCTTGAAGAATACATCATTGTAGCGGAACAGCACTTCTGCATCCGTCACACTGAGCAGGTCACGGAAAATTCCTCCCTCTCCTTGTGTACAACTGAAATCTTCTTCGCCTGCAAGCGGGAATTCCTGTCCTTCCTGAAGACTTTCAGTCTCTGTCACATAGATTCCCGCAAACTCATCAAAGTCAACCGGAAGTACCTTTTTAAACAACAGATTGTTATTTTCATCTTTTACAAAATCACGGAAAGTCAGAACCAGCGTTCCGCCGTTCTCGGTAAATTCTTTCACCTGCTTCTGGAAATCCGGTTTCGCAATGATCATCTGTGGAAGAATCACGATCTTATAACCAGAAAGAGTACTTCCCGCCGAAATCACATCCACCGGAACATTTGCATCAAAGAATACTTTATGGAACTTCTTCATCTCTGCTTCGCAGTCGAGAAGGAAACTTTGTCTCTGGATACGGAATGCTGCAAGCGAATCATAATCATATACGATTGCAACTTCACTTTTAACCGGTGCGCTCAGTTCTTTTTCGTAATTCTTAATCTCATTAAAGAATCCCCGTACTTCGTGAAACTTTCTACGTTTAACATTATCTGCATCCAAGATTCCATAACAGAACTGCTCTGCCCCTTTTGTTGCGCCTCTGTATCGGAAATACATCAGCGATTCGCAACCTCTCGCCATACTCTGATAAGACCAGAGCTTTGCCTGATTCGGGCGTGGAGCAAATCCGGTTACATCATGTCCCTGTGCTCCCATGATCGCTTCTGTGATCCAGAAGTTTTCCCGTTTAAGCCCACGGATATAATCCAGTCCAAATGCAATTTCATTTGCAGGAAGCGGCTCTTTCTGCCCGCCCCATACCGGGTAATTGTTGTAAGCTACCACATCCAGATTCTTGGCAACTTCTGAATAATCTACGTGCTTTCCAAGTCCTCCGCCCGGGAAGTCATGCATCACAACCGCATCTGGAATGATTTCCTTAAGAAGCGCTGTCTGGAAGTTTGCAAATTTTACAATGCTTTCGCTGCGGAATCTTTCCCAGTCCAGACGAAGTGCCGGATTGTGTGTGGTAATGGTCTTGGATGGAAGTGGAATCTCATCAAATCCGTTGTATTCCTGTGACCAGAATGTGGTTCCGTAAATTTCGTTCAACTTATCAATATTTCCCTCGAATTTCTGCTCAAGGAATCCCTGGAATGCGCAGCGGCATTTCGGACAGTAGCAGATGTCACTGTCTTCATGTCCCAGCTCATTGTCAATCTGCCATGCCACGATCGCATCTTCATTTTTATAATGCTCAGCCTGTGCGCGGATGATCTTCTCTGAGTACTCATACATCACATCGCTGTTAAAGCAATATACATGGCGTCCACCAAAAGTGCGGACGGTTCCGTCTTCAAACTCTGACAGGATATCCGGATGCTTTTTCACAAGCCATGCCGGAATGGTCGCTGTCGGAGTTCCCATGATCACCTTCAGACCTTTTTCTTTTGCCTTTTCAATTACACGGTCAAAAAAGGAAAAATCATAATTTCCTTCTGTTTTTTCCATCAGATGCCATGCGAACTCTGCGATACGGATCACATTGCATCCAAGCTCACAGATATTTTCCAGATCTTCTTCTAAAAAAGCCTCATCCCACTGTTCCGGATAATAATCAACTCCACGCCACATATTACTGTTCCTTTCTCTTACGAAGTTCGTCACGAATCATTTTATAAGTTTCTCCATCCCTCTACTCCTTATTTAGTAAAGTTTTGCTTTCGCTTTTCCATACGTTTTTATGCATTTTCTTTTGTTTTATTGCGTTTATTTTTCGTATCTTGTGAAATGAATATATCATTGTAAAAATATTTAGTCAATATTTTTACGCAAACTTTTACTTAAAGAAAACTATTTTCATGAAATGTTTACTAAATTGGCTTGTCGTTTTTGTGGAAATTGCTGCATAGAAAATGTAGCCTGACACATTCTCACTTCAAGTGCATTGTGGAATACCAGCGACATCTCTATCCATTTTATACGCTTCCTCTGTCCACCAGACTGCACGGAACAATAATCTTCTTCGGAAGTGAATTCTTCTTCCACAGAAGTTCCATACACATCACTGTCGACTCCACGCTTTCTCTCATATATACTTCGACCGAAGAAAGCGGCGGATTGGAAAACTCCGAGAAGCTGGTGTTGTTAAATGTAATGACACCTATTTGTCCCGGAAGCAGAATCTCCCTTTCATGCAACGCCTTTACAAGTCCCGGCGCTACCGCATCACTCGATGCAAAAATCGCGTCCGGATACTCCTCCGGCGTGTGGCTGTCCAGATACTCCAGCACTTTCTGGCAGCTGCTTCTCGAATTCATCGCGCAGTCTATGACCAGACTCTCATCAAACCGATTCTGATTATTCAGTGTATTTTTATAATAGTAATAACGTGGGTCCATCGTCAGCTTCTTGTCGTCGCCAAGGGTATCCACACTTCCAAGATATGCAATCCGCTCTTTGCCTTTTGCCTCAAAGCATTGCAGTACTTCACGGATTGCCAGGTGATAATTCGGCACAATACTGTAATACTTCATATCATCCGGTGAAGAATCCAAAAATACGATGTTGTCCGTATATTGATGGAAATCCTGAATCTCCTCCGGACTGAATCTTCCGATTGCAATCAGTCCGTCAATCGGATGGTCATCATTCTTGGTAAATCTTTTCTTCTCATCCCGGTAAAGCATGACAGTCGTCCATTTCTTTTCAAAACATGCTTCATCCAAACGGTTCTTCAGCATAATATAATAGATATCTTCCATCTGCTCCTGCATCTCGAACATCTGCGCAATCCCGATTCTGCGCTCCGGAAGGTTCTGGCTTTCCGTCATCTCTTCTACCGATGCCTTTTTTCCTGTATCTCCCTGACGCTTACTGTATCTCTGACTTACCGTCTTATATCCAAGCTCACATGCCACGGTAACTATATTTTCTCTGGTCTCATCTGACACATTTAAGTTCGGATCACCATTCAGAACTCTTGAAACCGTGCTTTGAGAAACCTTTACTTTTTCAGCGATATCTTTTAATGTAGCCACATCATTTACCCCTTTGACTAAAATATTTACTTAAATAATATCACACTTTCAGGGTTTCCAAAAGATATTTTTACAAACTACCTGCTACACCGATGTTGCTGTTTGTGATCATATTTTATTATCCTTTTTATCATATTCAATATTTGAATTTCCGACGGATTTCTCTCTTTTTTCTGAGGGACATTCCGAGGGACATTTCGAGAGACATTGTAATTCAAATTTGGCATCACAACTGTAAACCGGTACCGATCTGATCTAAAATACGGCTTACACTTATATAGTACTAAATGGAGCTATTGCTCCATAAATTGATATGCTCCCTTCTAAATAAACAAGATTTTATTATTTCTCTTGTCTACTTAGAAGGGAGCATATCAGTTGACTGAAAAGCAACAAGAAAGCGGCTTCTTTTTTGTGAATGTCCATTTTTTATATAATCATATTCCATACCATCAGAAAGAATCTGTCTTTGCTGTATTTTTTTATTTCATACAGGATATCCTCACTCTTGATAAATCTGCTGTTTTCAGGGAATCTCCTAAATGCATTGCCAAATTCATCCTCTCCATAACTAAACTGGCACTCTGATGAAAATTTTCCGCAATAGTCCACAATTCCAAAAGAATTACTGGTCGCATACTCTTTCCCTGTTAGCATGAGTTTATTTGCTATGATATTCAAAATAATAGATTTTCCAGAACCATTATTCCCATATAACACGGTGATTGGTGCAAATATGAACGGATCTATGTCTTTTCGATGAAACACATTATATGGATATATATTAGGATTTTTAATGCTTCTGTCACTTAATTTAAAACTGCTGAGATATATCATTAAAAAATCCCCCTTCATCTATAAACTTATATTTTTCAAATCAGCAAACCATTCTTTTACCCTTCAGCACAAATTTCATCATAATCTTCATACATAATTCGTATTCCACACTCCTCACTTTCTACATGGTAATGTCCCGCATACCACTCTGTAAAATCTAACCTGTCATAAATCTTCTGTAGCCATTTTTCCGTTGTCTTGTCCACTGCTGATTGATCAAGCCCTGGAATAAACGCCCACACTGGTTCCGCTTCAATCGGTACTGTATGCGAGAGTACGATATCCACATTCCACTTGGCTTTATCTAACTGCTGTTCCACATATTCTTTTATCACTTCATCCGGCTGTTCTGATTCAAACCATGGTAATCCGTTTCGTATCCTATAATATTTGTCAACGCTGTATGCACCACCGATTGGCATCACTTTCTTTCCATGAAAATTATATATTTCTCCATCTTTTGCGAACAAAATATTCGGATACTGTTCTTCCACTTTTGCGCTACGATATACAGCGAGCTGAAGACGTAAACTTTCTATAATAAATGAAAAAAACGAATAAACAACATGCATAAATTTTTTTTTGAAAATCAGAGAAAATTAATACTTAATCCAAAAATATTCTATTTTATTTTCCTCCTTTGGTGATTATACTAAGATCAGTCATTAAGAAAGACATGTTTTAAAACAAATTTCACAAAACGGGAGGAAAACAACAATGAAAAAAAGAAAAGTAGTTGCATCAATGATGGCAGTAATACTCGCATTATCATTGGCAGGATGTGGATCTTCAGGATCTTCAGGATCTTCAGACTCATCTGACACTAAGGTAGCGAACAAGGACAAACCACTTTGCTGGTTTAACCGTCAGCCATCTAACAGCTCAACAGGAGAGCTTGACAAAGATGCTCTTAGCTTCAACAAAAATACTTACTATGTAGGTTTCGATGCTAACCAGGGAGCTGAACTTCAGGGACAGATGGTTCTTGATTACATCAAAGCTAACATCGACAAGATCGATAGAAACGGTGACGGAGTTATCGGATATGTTCTTGCAATCGGTGATATCGGACACAACGATTCAATCGCTCGTACACGTGGAGTTCGTAAAGCACTCGGAACAGGTATTGAAGAGAAGAAAGAAATCAACTCTAAACCAGCTGGAACAAACGTAGATGGAAAATCTAAAATTGTTAAAGACGCAACACTTGAAGTTAATGGAAAGAAATACACAGTTCGTGAGCTTGCTTCTCAGGAAATGAAGAATGCAGCAGGAGCTACATGGGATGCCGCTACAGCAGGTAACGCTATCGGAACATGGAAAGCTTCTTTCGGAGATAAGATCGACGTAGTTGTTTCTAACAACGATGGTATGGGAATGTCAATGTTCAACGCATGGGCTAAGAAAAACAAAGTACCTACATTCGGATACGATGCAAACAGTGACGCTGTAGCAGCTATCGCAGAAGGATACGGCGGAACAATTTCTCAGCATGCAGACGTTCAGGCGTACCTGACACTGAGAGTTCTTCGTAACGCTCTTGACGGAGTAGACATTAACACAGGTATCGGAACAAAAGATGATGCTGGTAACTGTCTGAAAGAAGGCGAAGATTACAGATATAGCGAAGAAGAGAGATCTTACTACGCATTAAACATTGCTGTAACAGCTGATAACTATAAAGACTTTACAGATTCAACAGTAGTATACAAAAAAGTTGCTAACCAGCTTGATGCTAAGAAGAGCCCAGAAAAGAAAGTATGGCTTAACATCTACAATGCTTCAGATAACTTCTTAAGCTCAACATATCAGCCGCTTCTTGAGAACTACGATGACCTTCTCAATCTGAAAGTTGACTACATCGGTGGAGATGGACAGACAGAGTCTAACATCACAAACCGTCTTGGAAACCCAGACGAGTATGACGCATTTGCAATTAACATGGTTAAAACAGACAATGCATCTTCATACACAGAACTTCTCAAATAATTAAAGTTCGTAAACTGGTAAATGAATGAAACAATAGAGGGGTGTCAGTGATGATACCTCTCTTTCAATAAGAAAAGGAAGCAGAGCTATGACAGAAGATAAGAATAAATACATCTTATCGATTAATGGCATGAGTAAATCATTCGGTAGAAATAAAGTACTGAAGGGTATCAACATGAATGTGAAACCTGGAACCATTATGGGACTTATGGGTGAAAACGGTGCCGGAAAATCGACGATGATGAAATGTCTCTTTGGAACTTATCAGAAAGATGAGGGGACAATAATATTAGATGGCAAAGAAGTAAACTTCTCAGGACCGAAGGATGCACTGGAGAACGGTGTAGCGATGGTACATCAGGAGTTGAACCAGTGTCTTGAAAGAAGCGTTATTGACAATATGTTCCTTGGTCGATATCCAAAGAATTCACTTGGAGTTATCGACGAGGGAAGAATGAAAAAAGAAACAGCACAGTTGTTCAGAAAGCTTGGAATCACAGCAAACCTGACACAGCCTATGAAGAAGATGTCTGTATCTCAGAGACAGATGTGTGAGATTGCAAAAGCAATTTCTTATAATTCTAAGGTAATCGTTTTGGATGAGCCTACATCATCCCTGACAGCACCAGAGGTTGAAAAACTTTTCAAAATGATGCGTCAGCTGAAAGCACAGGGAATTTCCCTGATCTATATTTCACATAAGATGGACGAAATTTTCAATATCTGTGATGAGATCTCCGTACTGCGAGATGGTAGCCTTGTTATGACAAAAGAGAGTAAGGACACAGATATGAACGAATTGATTGCAGCCATGGTTGGTCGTTCTCTGGATAACAGATTCCCGCCTGTTGACAATGAACCGGGAGAAACCATTTTCTCTGTACAAAATCTTTCAACAAAGTATGCACCAAAACTTCAGAATATTTCCTTTGATATCAAAAAAGGAGAAATCTTTGGATTCTATGGTCTGGTTGGAGCCGGACGTACAGAACTTCTGGAAACTATTTTCGGAATACGTACAAGAGCAGAAGGAAATGTATTATACAACGGTAAAGTTATGAACTTTACATCACCTAAGGATGCAATGGACCACGGATTTGCTCTGATCACAGAGGAAAGAAAGGCCAACGGATTGTTCCTGAAAGGCGATATTACATTTAACACTACGATCGCGAACATGAATCATTACAAAAAAGGTATTGCATTATCACATGACAGAATGGTACGTGCAACTGCTGAGGAAATCAAGGTTATGCATACAAAATGTATGGGACCGGATGATATGATCTCAAACCTTTCCGGAGGAAACCAGCAGAAAGCGATCTTCGGAAAATGGCTAGAACGTTCACCACAGGTATTCATGATGGATGACCCGACCAGAGGTATCGACGTTGGTGCAAAATATGAAATTTACGAACTGATCATTAACATGGCAAAACAGGGAAAGACGATTATCGTTGTTTCCTCAGAGATGCCGGAGATCCTTGGTATTACAAACCGTATCGGAGTTATGTCCAACGGACGTCTCGCAGGTATTGTTAATACAAAGGAAACAGATCAGGAAGAATTATTGAGACTCAGTGCGAAGTATTTGTAACAGAGAGGAGTATTAGAAATGGCAGAAAAGAGCTTTATTATCTCGGCTGAAGAAGAAGCGAAACTTCTCCAACCGATTGATGAATATGTAGGTAAGATTCAGAAACAGATTGACGAATTGCGTATCGAAGGTACAGATAAAGTGAATACTTTAAAGAACCAGATCGCAATCGCAAAAGAAGATAAAAACTTAAGCAAAGAAGAGAGTTCTAAGATTATTGCTAACAGCAAGAAAGAGCTTGAAAAAGCAGTTGCTGTTGAAAATAAAAACAAAGCAACGATCAACAAGCTGATTGCTGACGCTGAAGGATATCTCGCTAAACATTATAATAACGACTATTATAATATCGTAGCTAAGAGCTGCGAAACTGAGATGAAGGACGAAGAGAGCAGATACGCTAAGGTTAAAATGAAACTTCAGGAAGAGCACAAGAAAAAAGTTGCAGCTCTGAAAGACTCTGAAGAGATTAAAGCTGAGAAATATGTATTAAAGAATCACCTCTTTGATGCGGAAATGACTCACGAGTCAAGAGTACAGGAAATCAAAGACAGAAAACATGATGCATATATGCACAAATTCCATTTGATCGACCTTCTGAGAATGTCTGAATTTACACTTTCTCAGCAGTATGCACAGAAGATTGAAAACTATAAATATTCTTTCAATGTAGCACAGTTCTTATACAAGAATGGTCTTTACATTGTAATCATTTTAATCTTCATCGCTCTGTGTATCATTACACCAATCGTAAAGAATACACAGTTATTTACAGCAACTAACATTTTGAATATTTTACAGCAGGCTTCACCTCGTATGTTCTTAGCACTTGGTGTTGCAGGACTGATCCTCTTAACAGGTACAGACCTTTCCGTAGGACGTATGGTTGGTATGGGTATGGTAACATCTACAATCATCATGCATAACGGAATCAACACAGGTACAGTATTCGGACATGTATTTGACTTCTCAAAGATGGCTCCGGTACCGAAAGCTTTATTAGCATTAGGCGTTTGTGTAATCCTGACAACTGTATTCTCTATGATCGCTGGATTCTTCATGGCAAGATTTAAGATGCATCCGTTCATTTCTACAATGGCGAACATGCTTATCATCTTCGGTCTTGTAACATACGCAACAAAAGGTGTTTCCTTCGGTGCGATTGATTCAGAGATTCCGAAAATGTTCATTCCACAGGCTGGAAGATTCCCGACAATCGTACTTTGGGCTGTAGCTGCAGTTGCAATCGTATGGTTCATCTGGAACAAAACAACATTTGGTAAAAACCTCTACGCTGTAGGTGGAAACCCGGAAGCAGCAGCAGTTTCTGGTATTTCCGTATTCAAAGTAACAATGGGAGCATTTATCCTTGCTGGTATCCTTTATGGATTTGGTTCATGGCTTGAGTGTAACCGTATGGTTGGTTCAGGTAGTGCAGCTTACGGACAAGGATGGGATATGGATGCCATTGCAGCCTGCGTAGTTGGTGGTGTATCATTTACTGGTGGTATCGGTAAGATTTCCGGAGTTGTAACTGGTGTACTTATCTTCACATCTCTTACATACTCTCTGACAATCCTTGGTATTGATACAAACCTTCAGTTCATCTTCGAAGGTATTATCATCCTTGCAGCCGTAACACTTGACTGTCTGAAATATGTCCAGAAGAAATAATTAAATTGTCCTTCCATTAAGTGGATGTACATAAAGGAAGC
>UMEI01044691.1_pt1 | contig 10383 bp, 7 predicted proteins | sample 1964711 | NCBI WGS metagenome assembly UMEI01 (sample SAMEA4836016, study PRJEB28245) | human gut metagenome | biome: gut microbiome; material: fecal sample | place: Denmark | collected 2008 | reverse complement strand
AGATAGACGATTGTCTCGAGTCGCCATCCGAGATTCTCACAAGCCAGGGCATTCTCCCGTTTGTTCATGAAAGCTACATCTATTGCGTATGCTTTCTCTGCCACAGAACGCTCCCTGCTCTTTGTCGAGTACTTGCTGACCTTGCATATCAAGTAGGTCTGTGCCAGATAGGAAAGATAATTGCCCAATGTGTGATGGCTCTTGAACCCGAACTGTCCCTGCAACTTATCCTTGACGATGATAGACGGCGAGATGTTGAGCAGATGTCCGGCGAGACGTTCCAACGAATCGATGTATTTGACCTTGAACCGCTTTTGTATGTCCTGCGTTATGATATTGTGGAACAATGAATCAATATAGCTTGTCTGATTGTGCTCCACGAGCAATTCTGGGAATCCGCCTTGCCGCAAGTACTTGTCGAAAGCTCCCATGAGCAATCCCATATTCTTTGTGGTCAGTGGTGCTGTGGCTATGCCATTATAGTTGCACCAGTCCTTGAACGAGAATGGGAGCAATTCGACAGTATGATGCCTTCCCGTGAGATGGGAGGCCAGCTCGCCACTGAGCAATTTGGAATTGCTGCCGGTAAGCAGTAGGCGGACTCCCTTACGTAGCAGGCGGTTAACGAAAAGATGCCAGCCCTCGATGTTTTGAATCTCGTCAAGAAAAAGATGGGTGAAATCACCGTATATACTATAGAGGACTTGGAGTACATCGTTCATGTCCTTGACCGTAAGGTCATACAGGTTTTCATCATCGAAGTTGACATAGGCATAACTGACCTTCGATTTCTCCAAAGCATTGAAGCATAATGTGGACTTCCCGCTTCTTCTTACACCGATGACCACTTGTGCCAGATTGCTGTTCAAATCAATCAGGTATTCTTCCATACGGTGACAGAAGCTCTTGCCCCTCAGTGCCTCAAGTTCTTCCTTCTGGTCCAGCAGGACTCTTTCAAGCTCTCTTATATCCATCGCTCCCGATTTTTTGCGATAAAGATAGTAAATAAATTTCAATTGCCGGTATTTTGCTTAAAATGAATAATAGTACTGCCGATAATTGTAATAAAAATTAATATTATAGTGCCAATATGACTAATTTATTGGATAATGAATTATTTAGTGTATTGGAATTGGGGACTAAGGGGTGTGTTATGGAGAAGGGCGCGGCATAGGCTGAGTTATTGCTATAAATCGGGCTTAATGTTGCGAGGTAGTATCTGTCAGGCTTTAGAGACTGTTTTTGATTTCAGGAAGCTGTGCACGGGCGTCACATCCCTATAACGAAGCCTCCGATACCGGTTGCGGCCGTGAAGGCCGGTGAGGCTGTGCCGGTACGGGCGGAGCTTCGGTACAAGCCACATACAGGCCTATGGCACGAGACATGAGCATATCATCGTGTTTGCCCTCGACAGCCCCGAAGCTGCCATTGGGCTTTTTCTCATACGTATCGTATTCGTCACAAGCCCGGATGTCGCGCTCTATATATCCCCCTTCGCGCAAAAGCATCACCATATGGTCTATAAGCAAGGTTTTGGTACTGCGGTTGGTATGGAAGCCGTATCTGACCGGTTCGCCTTCCTTTATCCGGTCCGTGTCGGTACGGGCATACAGGTTAGGATACACATCGGCCAGCGTTTCGAGGATAAACTGGGAATGCTCGCCGTCGGTGTTCTCGGTTTCGAGTGTGTTGCTCTCGATGACCAGCAGTGCCCTCTGGTACCAGGTGGCTATCTGCGCCGCTTTCCATACGAGCAAGTCATGGTCTATGTGCCCGCGCCATGTAGCCGCGATTTCAGGCACACCACCGGACATCATCGGGTAACGGTCGATGACGGTAATCACGGAGTAGTCGGCTCCCTGAGAGCGTCCGCCTACATCTACCGAGACCACATACCTCCTTTTTACCGGCTCTTTGCCGGGAGGAGCCCAGACAGACAGACGCCCTGTGGAGTCGGGTATGAATGCAAGCTGTTGCAACGCCTCCTTTTTGGAAAACCGGCGCGATGCCGGTTGCAACTCGCCGGTCTCGGCAGGGGCGGAACACCCGTCTCTCAGCCTCTGTACCCGGTTGCGGTCGAACACGCGCTCTCCCGAATGGGCAAACGCTTCGACATCATCAGAAGGATATTCGGCCATCATATCCGAGTGGTTCTGGTACTCCCGCCTCTTCATCCTGTACCAGGCGATAGCCTCAAGCGTGGCCCCGCACTCCCACAAGAAGCGCTCATAGTCGGTCAGTTCCCCTATCAAGGCCTCATAATCGGTGACAGGCAGGCGGTACATCTCTATCTCGAACCAGGGGATAAACAAGGGCTGCTTGTCCGATTTGCCTTCTTTGGCGAGAGTATATTCGGTGTGGAAATAGTCGCCCACGCCGTTGGCCGTAGACTCGAGCACTATCATGGAGTAGGGGACGAGCGATACGGTGGAGGAGACCGACCGGATGAGGTCGGTCGACTTCTTCTCTTTCGTGTCGGGCCAGAAGGCGACCTCCGAGAGATGCGCCATCGCCACATCGGTACCCCTTACGGAGTTGGGCGTCTCTGCCGACCCGATAGTGACTTTGCACCCCGTCTGCCTGATGACCGACGTGTTTTGCATACGTTGGAAAGGCTCGAACCGTACCTGCCCGCCCGACAAGAATTCCGGATAGTTTTCCAGCAATTTGGCATACATCCCTTTGATATTGGCCGCCGAGTCTTTGAGATGGGCGCATATGACAGAGTTCCATGCCCGTTTGTGCACGAGCTGTATCCATGCCATGTATATCTGGGTGAGTGTGCTGCCGCCCCATTGCCGGGCTTTGAGCAGGATGATGCGTATGGGCCGGTCGTGCAGGCGCGCATCTTCGAACTTCGAGAGCAGTTTGCGCTGGGCATAATTGAGGAAAAAAGGGACATCGGCACCCGATATCTTGTCCTTTATGACAACACTCGAAGCTGCCCAGAATTCGAAATCGTACCTGATGCGCAAAGTATAGAATTGCACGGTAAGTTCTTCTATATTTTTGTTGTCGGGTGTCATGTGCAGCGCATCGGCGATGAACTCCCCGAAGGAGGAGTACTTTGCCAGACGCTGTATCCAGATGTTCTCTTCGACCATACGGGCGGGCACATGCAACGCCCCGCCCAGCTCCTCGACATACAACCTCTGCCGAGGTATGCAGGTAGACCCCTCCCCGGTGATTTGGTTGTAAGGCCGCAAGAAGCGGTCAAGCCTCCGCCGGTTTTCTTCGATGACCGTTGCACAGTTCATAGTTCCTTGATTCAGAGATGATTCTCAATGCCGTTTTGACCGAAAAGTAAAAACGTGGGGCGGGCGAGTATATGACCCTCCGCACAGCCTCGATGCGAGGTATGCAATCGTGGGCCAGTATCTTCTTGAACCGTTTGTGTATCTCGATGTACATCTGGAGACTTTCGCCCGATACAGGAAGCCGCTTCCCTTTTTCCAGCAGCCGTATATTTCTCATAGCCGCCTCTTCCGACACGTAAAAGCGCTGGGCCGGAGAGTGTATGGCCGACAGATAGACATACAGGTAAAAAGGCCGTTTCCCTTTGAGAATGCCCAACGTGTCGTAATATACGTTTACAAAATCATTGTTTCTTTCAGAAATGAAATCTATTTTATACATACGCTATAAGAGAGTTAGCGTATGAGCCATATAAGTAGTACAAATATAATCATTTCCGGTGGGAAATAAAAATAAATTTTTATATAATTACTCGAGGGCGAGCCCGCAATCTTCTTTCTCGAGAGGGGAGCTTTGATGTGCTTGTTTCTTGTTGGTAATGAGAGGGGTGAGTGGGGGTGTTTCCCCTCTTGAGAGGGGACTAAGGGGTGTGTTACGGTGAGAGGTGCGGCAAGGGATGAGATGTTTCGAGAATCCGTTTATCGAGGTGTTTGGTGTTGAGAGGAGGTATCTATTAGGCTTTAGTGGTTGCTTTGGTTTTCAGGAAGCTATGCACGGGCGTCACACACCCCCCGCCCCTCTCAAGAGGGGAGATTGAGATGCTGTTTTCTTTTTGGTAATGAGAGGGGTGAGTGGGGCTGTTTCCCCTCTTGAGAGGGGATAAAGGGGTGTGTTACGGTGAGGGGTGCGGCAAGGGTTGAGGTGTTGCGAGCCGTTTATCGAGGTGTTTGGTGTTGCGAGGCGGTATCTATTAGGCTTCGGGTGGTTGTTTTTGATTTCAGGAAGCCATGCACGGACGTCACACACCCCCGCCCCTCTCAAGAGGGGAGATTGAGATGCTGTTTTTGTTTGTTAATGAGAGGTTTGAGAGGTATGTTTCCCCTCTTGAGAGGGGATTTAAGGGGTGTGTTACGGTAAGGAGTGCGGCAGGGGTTGAGGTGTTGCGAGATACTGTTTCGGGAATGATGGCCGTCAAATACAAAGAGTTGAATAATAGGCTATTTCTGTAATGATGTTACAAGGAGGGTGTTTGTCGAGTATAAAGGCTGTGCTTTTCTTGGAATTGCGTTTGTGACAAGATGGATTTTTTTGATAATAGCCATATTTTGAATGGAAAAACGCGTGTGATATGTTTTAGTATTCAAAATATAGCTGTTTTAGTTCATCATAAACGACTTATTCAAAAATTATCATCTACTTTGAATGATAAACAGCCAATCCTTTTGCCGTCAATAGATATTTTTGGCGTGGGTGTTTAGGGCTGTCGGGGTAGAGCATGACGACAAAGCCCTCTTTTATAGCAGGGTTCAGATAGTTTGCCATAAAATTTTCTCGGTCTTTTAAGTTTATGGCCGCAAGCATTTCCTTGATTGACAGTTGTTGTTTAGCCAATACCTGAATCAAGGTTTGTACTGCGATTGAACTTGTCGGGTACTTGTCGGGTACTTGTCGGGTACTTGTCGGGATTTGTCCCTCCATCCATTCTGATGGAGGATTCACAACCAAATACCGATTTTTCAACTCGTTGTGTTCGTCCATCATTAAGTTTCTGAAAAACAGTGTCAAAAAACTCATATCAGGCTCGATGCCTTTACGCACATTGCGGTAATTGGCGCGAACCAGCGCATTACGAAAGTACCAAGAGTGTTCGGCAAATAAGTCATTGTTTACATCGAAGCCGATACTTCTCAGGTATTTGATAGTGAAGACAGCCGTTGTCCGGGTGTTTCCTTCACCAAATGGATGTATCTGCCAAAGGTTTGAAACGAATTTGGCTATGTGTGTTACGACCTCGTCTAATGATAATCCTTTATAAGAGAAATTCTTTTCTTGTTCCAAATCGTACTCTATAGCTCTATGCAAGTCTTCTGCATTGGCGTACAACACGGTATCGCCGCGAAGCACCCATTCTCTCTTTGTGATATCGTAGTTACGGATTTTGCCTGCGAATTTGAATACACCTTCAAACAGTCTTCGGTGAATAGAGGTAAATCCGGTTACGGAATAAGAAAAAGACTTTTCGTTCAGTATTCGGGCTATATTGGCAGAGACCTTGTCTGCTTCTTCTGTGTCTTCATCGTTCGGAGTACGTATAGTCTTGGATTGGTAATATCCATTGATAAGGGCTTTTACTTCATCCATGCTGATATCTCCTTCGATATGTCTGGTCGCTGTATTTTTCAGATAGTCGGAGGTGTGCAGGCCGTCTACCGCCTGGAGCCCGATAGCGGTTTTCCAAGCTGACGCCTTTGCCTTCTTGTCAGGTTCTCCGTTGCGGATGTATTCGTCGAAGTTTATCATTATTCAATAAATTGTTTGATTGATGTCAAAACATTATCTTTTTAAGGACACTCTAATACCTATCCGTGAAAATCTCCCTTCATCGGATTGCTGCTATGGGTAATCAAAGGTCATCTATTACCGGATTCTATTTGATTTGTTTGCCGTTTTCACTTCCTTTCTCATTTAATCATAAACATGGAAAGTCGAACGTTTTCGACGGAGGTTCGACATTTTCTATCTTGCTTACCAAAGGTACGAAAAAACGTGAAATTTCCGCTAAGTATGTCAACTAAATACATAAGATTTAGTCCGAGGATAAGGTGCGTTTGTTTTTTAGGAGGAATATGGTGGTGAAGGGTGCAGCATAGGCTGATATATTTCTCAGAAGTGTTTGTCGAGGTGTTTGGTGTTGAGAGGTGGTATCTGTTGGGCTTTGGTGAGAGTTTTTGATTTTAGGTGTCTGTGCACGGGCGTCACACAGCCTCCTAAACCCAAAGCGGTCACCCAAAACCTGACAGACACCACCTCACCAAACAACAGCAAAAACACCTCATCCCAACCCACGCCCCTCACCGTCACACACCCCTTAATAATTATCTCATTACCAAGAAGGAAACAGCATCCCAATCTCCCCTCTCGAGAGGGGAATACACACTACATAATTGTCTCATTACCAACAAGAAACATCCGCCCGATATCCATGTCAGTATACACATTGGGACATAACAGTAAATATCCCTCTCAAATTTCTCACTGTGACCCTATACGGAATCCGAATCCCCTTTTCTTTGTAAAGAAATAAGAGCCTGTCCTGATTTTTCCCCGGGCCGGATTGGGGAAATTCATCCGAAGATATTTTTCCATTTTTAAGAGGAAGATAACAAGCTATCTGACGAGCGAAAAAGGGAGAATATGCCGGAAGAAAATTCAAATGTGACCGGAAAATCCGGACAAGTTTTAAGAATACGAAATAACACTTACACAGAAAAAGGACAATGAAACGGATCATACCCAAATCACAAATCCATTCCGGAAGCAGCGCCATCCGGAACCATTACATAAATTCCGTGCGCAATACCGATACGGCAAACATCATACTCGAAGCCTCCAGAGCGTGGGACGGGCTGGATAAGTTCCGCAAAAATGCACGCCGCTGCCGGGACTATACCTACGGCAAGCAATGGAACGACCGTATCAAAGACCCCGCCACCGGAAAATGGATAACCGAAGAGACCTATATCAAGGCACAAGGCAAAATACCCTTGAAAAACAACATGATACGGCAACTCGTAAAATCGGTGCTCGGGCAGTTCGCCTCCAACCAGACCGAACCCGTATGCGTAGCCAGCGACCGGGACGAGCAGAAACTCGGAGAGATGATGTCCATCATCATGAAATACGCCTACACCCTCAACAAGATGTGGGACATCGACCGCCGTACCCTCGAACAATACCTCATATCGGCACTCTGCTGTCACAAGATACAATACGGCTGGAATGCCGCACTCAACAAAGAAGACGCCTTCGTTACCGTAGTCAACGAAAACCGCCTCTTTTTTGACAACCGCATGGCCGACTACCGCTATTGGGACTGCAACCTCATCGGGGAGATACACGACCTCACCATATCCGACCTTATCGCCACCTTCGCCGGGAATGATAGGAACAAAGCCCTGGAACTGAAGCAGATTTACGCCACGGCCACAGAAGACTGCCTGCGCTCGAACTATGAAAATCTGACATCAGACCATCTGGACAATCTCACCTTCCTCGTTCCGGAAGACTATAACATGTGCCGGGTCATAGAAATATGGCGCAGAGAATCCAAGGAACGCATCAAATGCCATGATGTACTTGAAGCGCAATACTATAAAATCGAAATAGAAGATTACCCCAAAATCCAAGCCATCAACGAAGCCCGTATCCGGCAAGGCGCGGCACAAGGGCTCGCCCCCGACGAAATACCCCTTATCGAGACCGAATGGTTTATCGACCGCTATTGGTATGCCCGTTGGCTCACCCCCTTTGGAGACGTGCTGCGCGAGATGGAGACACCCTACTGGCACAAGTCCCACCCCTATGTGCTCAGCCTCTATCCCTTTGTCGACGGCGAAGTACACTCTTTCGTCGAAGACATTATCGACCAGCAGCGATACATCAACCGCCTTATCACGATGGTCGATTTCATCATGGGAGCCAGTGCCAAAGGAGTACTCCTTTTCCCCGAAGACCAGATACCCGACGGCATGACCATCGAAGACATCGCCGACGAATGGACCCGCTATAACGGAGTCATCCTGTTCCGCCCGAAACCCGGAGGAGCCATGCCCCAGCAAATCAGCACCAATGCCACCAACGTCGGAGCCTACGAGATGCTCAACCTCCAGATGAAGCTCCTCGAACAAATATCGGGCGTACACGGAGCCTTGCAGGGAAAGCAACCCCACAGCGGCACGGCCTCCAGCCTGTACGCACAAGAAGCCCAAAACTCGGCCACCAATCTGGTAGACCTGCTCTCCGCCTTCAACACCTTCCGCGAAGACCGCGACACCAAGCTCATGCAGACCATACAGCAATATTACCGCGAGAAACGCTATATCAACATCACCGGAAGCGACTATTCCGAAGAATCCCGGTGGTTCGATCCCGAGCGCGTCAAGAACGTACATTTCGACCTTGCCATCACCGAGAGCACCACTACACCGGCCTACCGGCAACAGATGAATGACTTCCTCATGCAACTGTTCACTTCCGGGCAAATCATGATAGAAGACCTTCTCGAAAACGGAGCGTTCCCCTTTGCCGACCGCCTGCTGCAATCCATACAAAAACGGAAAGAAGAGATGAGGCAGGCACAAGCAGGCACACAGCAGCCGGAGTACGGCTCCGCTTCCGCGCAAATCACCCCGGAGTTGCAGCAGCAAATAGACAAGAACACTGACCCGTTGATGTTACAAGCCTTACAGCAATGAAAGAAACCGACCGCAAACCCGGCTCCGAGCCCCCCATACTCGCAAGCCTGCAAAAAGAGGAGGAGAGAGGCACCTCCCGGCCTTCGGTACAAGCTTTGCAGCAGTTGCAGGAAAAAGCGATGAAGCGCATCTCCGAACTTATCGAAGAAGAAGACAATATAGAAAGGCTGGCCAAGCTCCTCAAAACGATATACGACATACAGGGCGAAAACATCGCGTCCGGTGCACCGCAGACCCTGGCCGAAAGGCTGAAAGCCATATCGGAACAACAAGCCCGGAAATATACGAACGAAAAAGAAAAATGAATGATGAAAACGAGCCAACGAGGAATAAACCTCATAAAACAATACGAAAGTTTCCGTGCCGAAGCATACCGCTGCCCCGTAGGAGTCTGGACAATCGGGTATGGCCACACCCGGGATGTAAAGCCCGGAGACAAAATAACCGAACCCGAAGCCTTGCAACTCCTCCGGCAAGACGTACAGACAGCCGAAAAAGCGGTCTCTACCCTGGTGAAGAAACCCTTGGACCAAAATCGCTTCGATGCACTCGTCTCATTTGTCTACAACACCGGCAGCGGTAATTTTGCAAACAGTACCCTGTTGAGAAAAATAAACCGCAACCCCGACGACCCCGCCATTGCGGCCGAGTTCCGGAAATGGGTGTACGGCGGTGGCAGGCGGCTGCCCGGACTTGTCACCCGTCGAGAAAAAGAAAGTAACCTATATTTCAGCAGATTATGAAACGATACATCCTCATTATCATTCTTGTCATAATCATATTTTTCCTCTCCCGTTCATTGCATCGCCAGAGGCAAGAGAACGACCGGTTGTCATCCAACCAGACAGCCCTGTTCCAAGACATATCTTATTACCGTACCCGCGACAGCCTTTCGGCAGCCAGTGTCGAAAGGCTGACCTTGACGAAAAAAGAATTGGAACAAAACTGCGAAGCTCTGGCAAGAGATATCAAAGATTTGAAAATCAAGCTGAAACGAGTACAATCGGTGTCGCAGGCAAGTATTGAAACCGAGCACATAATACGCACGGTAGTCCGCGACAGCCTTATCGTTCGTGACCGGGTCGATACACTGCAATGCATCGACTACCACGACAATTATCTCACCCTGTCGGGCTGTATCGAACACAATCACTTCTCGGGCCATATCATGAGTCGGGATACACTCCTGCAAGTGATACACCGCGTTCCCCACAGATGGTGGTTTATCAAATGGGGCACCAAAGCCGTCCGGCAAGAAATCGTCTCGAAAAACCCACATACCCACGTGGTGTATAGCCGGTATATCGAGTTGAAAAGATGAAAACCGGTATGTTATAGTATCTATTTCCCCTCTCAGGGACGGGGAGCTTTGAGATGCTATTTTCTGTTTGTTAATGAGGGGGAGTGGTTTGTTTCCCCTCTGGAGAGGGGACTAAGGGGTGTGTTACGGAGAGGGGTGCGGCAAAGGCTGAGGTATTTCGATAAATCGGGCTTAGTGTTTCGAGCAGTATCCGTTAAACGTTAGTGAGAGCTTTCGATTTGAGTATCTGTGCGCAGACATCACACACCCCTGCCCCTCTCGAGAGGGGAGAGTTGAGATGCTTTTTTCTGTTTGGTAATGAGGTTTGAGTGGTTTGTTTCCCCTCTGGAGAGGGGATAAAGGGGTGTGTTACGGAGAGGGGCGAGGTTTGGGATAAGATGTTTTTGCTGCTGT
>UMEI01033806.1_pt1 | contig 10422 bp, 11 predicted proteins | sample 1964711 | NCBI WGS metagenome assembly UMEI01 (sample SAMEA4836016, study PRJEB28245) | human gut metagenome | biome: gut microbiome; material: fecal sample | place: Denmark | collected 2008 | reverse complement strand
GGCACGGTCGCCGGCGGTCCGCTGGGCGACCGTTTCGGGCGTAAATACGTGATCTGGGGCTCCATCCTCGGAGCAGCGCCCTTCACCCTGCTGCTGCCCTATGCGAACCTGGCCTGCACGATCGCGCTCGCCGTCATCATCGGACTCGTCATCTCCTCGGCATTCTCCGCCATCCTGGTCTACGCCACCGACCTGATGCCCGGCAAGGTCGGAATGATCGCCGGGATCTTTTTCGGGCTGATGTTCGGCCTCGGCGGCCTCGGCTCGGCCTTTTTCGGCTGGCTGGCCGACAAGACCAGCATAGAGTTCATCTTCCGGATCAGCACCCTGCTGCCCCTGTTGGGGATAATCACGGGATTCCTGCCGAATATCGAAGGCAGAACGACAAACACATAACCGATGAAACCATGCCAAATGTAATCGTATTGTTCGAAGTAACCCTGAAAACCGGCCGCATGGAGGATTACCTGCAGACAGCGGCGACCCTGAAGGAGGAACTGGCCCGGACGGATGGATTTATCGGCTCGGAACGTTTCGCGAGCCTTGCGAACGGCAACAAACTGCTCAGCAAATCCGAATGGCGGGACGAGCAGTGCGTCGCGAAATGGCGGAACTCGCTCCGGCACCGCCTCGCCCAAGAGCACGGACGGGCGGAAGATTTCGCCGACTACAAGATAACCGTAGTGACACCCTTGCGCTGCTACACGATAGCTTCGAGAGAAGAAGCCCCGGAAGATTCCAACCTTTACTTTAATCTATAACACCATGCAGTACATTTGTAAATACCAATCGCCCTTCGGCGGGATAACGATCTCCGCCGACGGCAACAGCCTGACCGGGCTCTGGTTCGACGGGCAAAAATACTTTGCCGCCACACTGCCGGCAGCACACGAAGAGAAGCTGCTCCCCGTATTCGACCAGACAAGGAAGTGGCTGGACAGTTACTTCAGCGGGAAAAACCCGGGATTTACACCCCCGTTACACCCCGAAGGGTCGTCCTTTCGGCAGGCCGTATGGGAAATATTGCTGCAAATACCGTATGGGGAAACAATTACCTACAAGGATATTGCGGAAGAAATCGCACGGCAGCAGGGAAAGCAAACCATGTCGGCGCAGGCCATTGGCGGTGCCGTAGGGCACAATCCGATCAGCATTATCATCCCCTGCCATAGGGTCGTGGGCAGCGACGGCAGCCTGACGGGATACGCCGGCGGCATTCCTAAAAAGGTCGGGCTCCTCACCCTCGAACAGACGAACATGTCCGGGCTGTTCATCCCGAAAAGGTAACTCTCCGGGCGGGCGCAAAAGACCCGCCGACGGGCATAAAAGAAAAATCCTCACAACTCGCTGATTGGCTTGTCGCAAGGATTTAATCGCCTGTTTTAGAGCGGAAAACGGGAGTTGTCTGGCAGTTAGGCGCAAAATGGGGATAATTATTTGACTATTTGCGAGATATGCGTTTAGTTACTCTATTCTGCAATTCGACCATAGAGCAGATTATAGCAACTAAACGCAGGAGTTCAGTTAACAGATCGTTAACAGCGTAAGTTAACCGACAACTCGGCAACCAACTTGCATATTTCAGCGTAATGGTTTCTTATTCACTATATTGCGCTATTTTTCATCTTGACAAGGGACTCATAACATATTAACTTTGCAACCTGTAAAATTGTTATGAGAAACACCTTCAAAATCTTGTTCTATGTGAACAAACAGCGCGTGGTTGATGGCCGCGTGCCGATCTATGTCCGTCTTACTGTTAACGGTAAGAGTACTTTTGTATCGTCGCGTCAGATGATTCCCCTATCGCTGTGGGATTCCAAAGCGAATAAAGCCGCAGGCAAGAGCCGCGAAGCGCAGGAGGTCAACCGCAAGCTGGAACACATCCGCTCGCAAATTGAAAGGCATTACCAACGTATCTCCGATAAGGATGCTTATGTGTCCGCCGAGCGGGTGAAGTCCGCCTATCTCGGTATGGGCGAAGAATACGAAACGTTGTTGGAAGCCCTCGACAGATTCAACCGCGATTTCAAACAGCACGTCGGCATAGACCGGGCGCAGTCCACTTACCGCAAATACGACAACGTGCGCAAGCGGTTGACCGAGTTTCTTTCCGACAAACTGCACCGGGAGGATATTCCGCTCAAGGAGCTGACCGAGCAATTTATCACCGACTATGACCTCTATTTGCGGAGTGAGAAAGGTCTTACCCCGTCGTGCGTCTGTATCTACACAAAGCCGCTGAAAATGATCGTCACGAAAGCCCACAATGCCGGGCTTATCCTGCGCAACCCTTTTTCGGACTACCACCCCAAGAAAGTAACCAAAGACCGGGGCTATCTGATCGAATCGGAGTTGCAACAGTTGATGAACCACAAATTCACGTTTGAGGGTTACGGCAAGGTACGGGATATGTTTGTGTTCTCGTGTTTCACAGGCATGGCGCACGCCGACGTAAAGGGACTTACACGGGATATGCTTCAAAAGTCGTTCGACGGGGAGTTGTGGATCGTGAAAAAACGGCAGAAAACCAACGTTCCGTTCAAGATCAAACTTTGCGGCATCACCAAACGGATCATCGACAAATACAAACGCGAGGTCGTGGGTAGTAATCTCGTCCTGCCCGTTCCCGACATTGCCTATTGCAACCGGGTACTGAAAAAGATCGCCGCAGAAGTGGGGATCGACAAGGCGGTTTCGTTCCATATGGCACGGCATACGTTTGCAACGACGAACGCTCTCGCACAGGGAATCCGCATCGAGGTCGTAAGCCGGATGCTGGGACACACGAACATCAAGACCACCCAGATTTACGCCAAAGTCACGGACGAAATGCTGGCCAAAGGCTTTAATGAAATGGCAGACATCTATGCCGATAAATACAGCCTTGCCCGATGAAATGAGGAGTAGCCGCCTCGTCCACCGCCCCAATGCGCCCTATGAGATTTGTGAGGATCTCTCCGGGCGCAAAGGGACGGCTCCGGCAATTCGCAGTCGGACGGTTTATATCGCTCTCGAATCCGTCGGACGGACAAGTCTACGGTACAGTCGCCCATTTATCGGCCGCTCCGCGCCCGGGCTTTTCACGAAAAGCCATAGCTTATTAGGGCATTTTCTTTCCGCATTGCTTCGCAACGCTGAAAATGCCCCAATAAGCCAAAGGGGATAAATCCCCTCTGGACACCCGACGCAACCAACGTCTACCATTAATTACCAACCATAAAACACTACTGCCACTATGGGCTATGTCGTATTGCATTTGTCCAAAGCTCCCGGAACGGATGCCGGAATGTCGTCGCATATCGAGCGGAGAATCCATCCCGCCAATGCCGACGAAACAATGACCTACCTCAATGAAGAACTGGTCGAATTTCCGAAAGGAGTGACTAACCGCACCGAAGCGATCCAGCATCGGCTGGACAATGCGGGGCTTACCCGCAAGATCGGTAAGAACCAAGTCCGGGCGATCCGCGTTCTGCTCTCCGGCAGTCCCGAGGATATGAAGCGTCTTCAGCAGGCCGGACAGTTGGAGGCTTGGAGCAAAGATAGCTTCGGCTGACTGCAACAGACGTTTGGAAAAGAGAATGTCGTGTCAGCCGTCCTGCACATGGACGAAACGACACCGCACATTCATGCGACCGTCGTGCCGATTGTCCGGGGAGAACGGCGAAAAGCCAAACAAGAACAAGAGAAGAATAACGGTAAGCGAACCTATCGTAAGAAGAAAGACACGCCCCGCCTATGCGCTGACGATGTAATGTCGCGCCCAAAACTGAAAGAATACCAGACGGCCTATGCCGAACAAATGGCCAAGTATGGTTTGCAACGCGGCATCGACGGCTCCGAAGCCAAGCATATTACCGGGTCGCAGTTCTACCGCGAGGTGTTCGTTCGAAAGAACGAGATCGCCGAACAGGTCTCAAATCTCAAAGAACAACAACAAACATTGTCGGTCGATATTACAGCCCTCAAAGCACAGCAGGCCGAAGCACAAGCCGACTACCACACCATTGACGAACAAAGGCGGAACAAACAGCAGGAGTTGGAACAGGCAAAACGGGAACTTACTAAAACACAGGTGAAGCAGAAAGCCGCCACAGCGACAGAAACCGTGTTGGACGGTATCGTATCTTTGTTTGACGACAGCAGGCAGAAGAAAGCCCGGCAGGAAATAGACGCGCTTAAACAGCAGAACACAGACCTGCGGGACACGATCGGGGCAATGCAGGCCAGCCATAGGCAGGAGCAAGCACAGTTAAAGCAGGAAACAGCGGCCGTCCGAAACGACTTGGCCCGTGTTTATGAACTGTTCCCGCAAGTACGTGGATTGATGCGGTGGGAGAACTATTGCCGTTCTATCGGGCTGAATCAGGAATGGACGAAAGCCCTGTTTACCCTGCGCCCATACAAATTTACGGGCGAATTGACCTCGACCGAGTTTCAACGACCATTCCACGCTCAAGACGCTATTTTGCAATTCCGCCCCGATAAGGACGGCCCCGGAGGATTTCGGTTTACCATAGACGGCAAGGACGACGGTGAGTGGTTTCGGCAACAACGTAACGATGCGATAAAGCGGATAACCGGAATAGACTTGGAACGAAACCCCAAGATTAAGCGGGGAATATAGTGTGCCAAGTAACACGAAAGAGGGCTTCGGGGATTTGTAATGATCCCCGAAGCCCTCTTGTTATTTAGTTGGCGGATTATTCGTCGTTAAGTTCGACGTATAGTTTTATCCGCCTCCGACACAGTTTATTCACGACTTCGCCAAGCCGTTTTACCCGTTCGAGGTGTTGCTCCAACTCTTGGGGGTAGATAAAGAATTCCGGGTTGTATCGAGCGTTCACTAAAAAACTTTTCAGACAGGGGATTGTATGAATCGAATTATATTCATCCGATTCGAACAACAACGGCAACTCGCCCGATAAGGTGCGCAGACGATGTTGCAAAATCGCAATATCGAATGTATCGGCTTCGAATCCGTGGTAAACGTAAAATAATGTCCGAAAATAATACACGGCCGCCTGTGCCATTGCAAAGGCCGATTGCCGGATACGCATCGGATCGGCCATCTTCTCGGCATGGAGCAATAGCTGATCGGCGAGCGGTAAAAATGTTCGGGCATATTTTTCGGCTACTGCGGCGGCATGGCCGAAGTCGAAGGTTTTGCGCGGACGCTTGAATTTCTGCCCGTGGTTCCGGTACAACAAAATGCCCTCTCTGCGGGACAGATAAATGAAAGGCGTGAAATTGGCTTCCACCTCGTGTTTTGTAAGGACATAGATATTCAGATAGGGCGTGCCGTGTCCGATGTTGGGCAGCTTCATTTTGAGATAGCGTTTGGCATCATACCAATTATAGTGCGATTTGCTTTCGACGATCACAAGCAGATCGTAGCATACCGTTTCGCTGTGGGGCGTCCCGCCCGCCTGCAAGCCGAACAGAACGATAAAGGCCGGGTCTAACAGTTCCCGCAGGCATTCGGCGATCCGGGCGACTTTCGCAGGATCGTAGGGCAAACGGGATTCGGGCGATTGTTCCGAAGCGGGGATGTGTTGCGGTACGGGTTGGGGATTTTCGGGGGCTATGGGTTGCACAGGCTGTTCCTGCGCAGGATTTTGATTCGTTTCCATGTTGTTGATTGTTACAGATTTGACATAGTAGTGGCTGTCCTTATCGTGCGCAAGGGCACAACAAAGAGAATAACAATTTGGTTAGCAATTACTTGCTAATCGGGCGGGTGAAAATGGAACCGAATCGGGAGGTTGCATGGCGGGAACCGCCTGCGGGACTTGGCCATGAGGCCTGCACTGCCGGAGCGAGTGCCTTGTGTAGTGTTTGTCATAAAACAAAAAATGGTAGTGCAGGTGACAAACACTACACAGTTTCCCGCATACTATTTACCATTCGCGGGTCGCTAAACCCCAACGGCGCTGCACTACCAAGCTCTAATATTTAGTGGCTTGCATGCGGAAAATGAAAATATTATAGTGTTTGTCAAGGGCAAAGATACAAAATATTTTGATTCACAGAAAACAAAATCCGGCGTGTATAAATTTTATACACGCCGGATTCCTTAATTAATGACTTTAGCCTATTCTCGGTTTTTTACTCCGTCCATCAAAACTTGATAGAGTTTGTGCCGCCAAAAGTCCAAAGATACAATATGATCGTCTTCTATTAAAAGTTCAACTTTCTCAAAAAGAGTAGCCAACTCAAAAATAGTCCTAACCTTACTTGAAAGTATCTGTTTTGCTTGTTCCCTATAATTCTTATTAAACTCATGATTTTTGCTGTTCTGAACTTTCATCAAAATATACTCTCGGAAAAAGTCTGGAGCACCTAATACTTTGATTTTTTTAGCATCATTTACCGTATCATTAATAAAATCGTTAATGCTCGCATTCAAACTGCTTATCCTGTCCTTTACTTTATCGAGCCCAACACTATGAGCGAATGATATGAGATTACATTTCTTCGGCTCTTCGGATTTTACAAATATTTCTTTTTCAGCCATATATACAGTAAAAAGTCCATTAAACTTTACTGCATCCCTTTTGATCTCGTCATTCATTAACTCAAAGGCAAAACCTATTTTTGTATCTTTTGATACCGTTTCTTTTCTCGAACTTTTGAAGAGAATCGTTAAATCCGATTCGTTTAAGTTATAGCGTTCGACATAGAAACTATGGGCATTGTATTTAGTTAACTTATGCAGCTCAATTAGTGCTACAAACAACGAAAACCGTAGATTGTAGTCTTTATACACATCAGTAGATGTTATTGCCCTAATGTAATATTCGTTATCTTTTTTTAACAGCCTGAATTTTTTCGCCTTTTGACTTTGACCAACTCGGTTGTTAAGCATCCCAATATTGGCATCAATAATATCGTTATAACCTTGAGTCTTGCAATATTCTAAATATTTGTCAATTCCAAACATTCCAAGATATTCCGAGCGCACCGAATAGATAGACTGCGGATAGAGCATATCCTTCTTGGCTTTGGTCAGTATAGATTTGTCCTTGATATCCAATATTTCCAAGATAATCTGATTGTCATCTGTGTATTTATGCAATCGGACTTTGTCTAATGGAGCGTCCAAGTCTATTTTCTCAAATTCCTCATCGGCTTCGATCAGGGTATCTACAAGCTTCTTTGCACCTTTAATCTCTATAAAATCATTTTTGATTTCGTCTAAATTGAAAGTATCTACAATTTCATCGTAGAACTCTGATTCTTTAATTAATTTCATTGCATCTTTTACCAAGATGCCATCGTCTTGAAAATCTTGTCCCGAATATCGGTAACTTCTTCTTTTTGTTGGTGTCATAAAATATGTTTTAAGGTTTTTGTTTCACGTTTGATACATTTGTTGCTGCAAAGAAACAAATTATATTTGTATTATCCAAGAAACGTTTGTATCTTTGTTAAGACGGAATAAAAAAAATTGCATCAAAACTAGTATGAGCAACTCATTAGACACTCTGAAATTCTCCGAGATGATTAAATCTAAAAGAGGAAAGACGGGGTTAAGGCAACTTGCCACAGAAATTGGAATTAGTGCTTCAACACTATCTAGAGTGGAGCAAGGAAATTTACCAGATATTGACACCTATATTAAGTTATGTGAGTGGTTGGGAGTGTCAACAGACTATTTTACAACGAATCAGAATGTTTCAGATACTCAAAATGATGTTGTTGCACATTTAAGGGCAGATAGAACATTACCTCCGGCAACTGCCGAGGCATTAATCCAAATGATAAAAATCGCTTACGCTTCGTCCACTAATGAATCCAAAATTTAGAAGGGGCTTTAAGACGTGGGCTGATAATAAGGCATTAGAGATTAGAACGCAATTAGGACTTAAAGACTGTGATCCCGTATGCGCTTTTGATCTTTGTCGATTATTAGATATTCCGGTCTGCACACCTTTTGATATTCAGGGATTACCTAGTGAATATCTAAAGGCATTACTGAATGAGGGGTCGGAGTATTGGTCTGCGGCTACTATTCCTGTCGGAAAATCATTTATAATAATTCACAATCCGACGCATACCCCGGCAAGACAACAAAGTAATTTGATGCATGAATTGGCCCATATATTATGTGAGCACAAGCTTTCTGAAAGTAAGGAAATAATGGGTTTGCCAGAATGTTTGCGAGATTTTAATGAGGATAAAGAGAATGAGGCTGATTGGCTGGGTGGATGCTTACAACTACCACGTCCCGCGTTATGGTACTGCCTACGGCGTGGAATGAGCATGGAAGATATTGCAAAACAATATAATTGTAGTGTTGAAATGGCCCAATATAGAATCAATATTACAGGTGTTAAGATTCAAATGGCTAGGTTTAAGAGCCGAAAATATATTAGGTATAATTAATACTTTTGAATAACCGAGTTCTTTTTCAAGATAAAAAGACTACGCAATCAAGCGCAGAAGAACAGTTAACAGATCGTTAGCAGAGGCAAAAGAAAAATCCTCACAACTCGCTGATTGGCTTGTCGCAAGGATTTAATCGCCTGTTTTAGAGCGGAAAACGAGACTCGAACTCGCGACCCCAACCTTGGCAAGGTTGTGCTCTACCAACTGAGCTATTTCCGCAATATGTTTCTCCGTCTGCAAAAGAGGCTTTCAACCTCCCTTTCCGGCATCCGAAACTTGCATTTCGGGATTGCAAATATAAACTGAAAAATTTATTCTGCAAAATTTTCCGGCGAATTTTGTCACAAAACGATGTCCCCGGCCTTCGGAAAAGCCGGGGACATCGTATGGGAAACCCTTATTTCCGGGCGGCGGAATAAACCGTCCTGCCGGGAACCGGGGAATTAACGAACCAGGAATCCTTCGTCGGCACGTACCGGGATGGGCAGCTGGGCGTAAATGCCGTCCTGGAGCTTGCTGCGTACGGCCTTGAACGCCTCGATAGTGACATTCACGTCCTCGAGGGTGTGGACTGCGGTCGGGATGATGCGCAGGATGATCTCGCCTTTCGGGATTACGGGGTAAACGACCATCGAACAGAAGATGCCGTGGTTCTCACGCAGGTCGACGACCAGATTCGTAGCCTCAGGGATGCCGCCCTTCAGGAAAACGGGCGTCACGGGCGAATTGGTCACACCGATCTCGAAGCCGTTCTCTTTGAGGCTGCTTTGCAACACACGCACGATCTCCCAAAGCTTCTGCTGGTATTCGGGGTGGTTGCGGATCAACTCCAGGCGTTTGAGCGCACCGATAACCATCGGCATCGGGAGCGACTTGGCATAAAGCTGCGAACGCATGTTGTAACGCAGCAGGTTGATCAGCCAGCGGGGGCCGCAGACGAATGCACCGATACCGGCCATCGACTTGGCAAAGGTGTTGAACAGCACGTCTACGCCGTCCACAACGCCGAAATGCGACGCCGTACCGCGGCCGCCCTCACCCATCGTACCGAAGCCGTGGGCATCGTCGACCAGCAGGCGGAACTGGAAATCCTTTTTCAGGGCCACGATCTCGTCGAGCTTGCCCAGGTCGCCCTTCATGCCGAAGACACCCTCGGTGATTACGAGTACGCCGCCGTTCTGCTCTTCGGCCAGGTCGGTGGCATGCTGCAATTGCAGGCGCAGCGACTCCATGTCGTTGTGTCCGTATACGAAACGCTTGCCCTTGTGCAGGCGCAGGCCGTCGATGATGCAGGCGTGTGCCTCGGCATCGTAGACCACCACGTCGCGCGGCGTCAGCAGGCAGTCGATGATCGAAATCATACCCTGGTAACCGAAGTTCAGCAGGAAGGCATCCTCCTTGCCGACGAACTCGGCCAGTTCGCGCTCGAGACGCTCGTGGTAGACGGTCTGGCCGCTCATCATGCGGGCGCCCATCGGGGCCGCCATGCCGAACTGCGCGGCACCCTCGGCGTCGGCCTTGCGGACTTCGGGGTGGTTGGCCAGCCCGAGGTAGTTGTTCAGACTCCAGTTGAGCATCTTCTTGCCCCGGAAAGTCATGTGGGGGCCGATATCGCCTTCCAGTTTGGGGAAAGCGTAATAACCGTGGGCGTACGACATGTACTGACCGATGGGGCCACCTGCATTTTTCTCAAGGCGTGCAAAAATATCAACCATAAAATATTGTAATTTAATGTTTAAGTTTCCGTTTCGGACGCGCAAAAGTACAAAAAACCTTTTAGCCATCAAAATTAGCCGTTTTTTATTCGGCACGGGTACGCATTTATACTTATTTCCGGATATTAGATAAGGAAAAAGGCCGCTTTCGGCGGCCCGGGGGGGGGAGAACTTTGTTCGGTTTTTCATTTTTTCGATCGGCGGTCTATCGCATCGACGATCACCGCGACGGCACCGTCGCCCGTCACGTTGGTCGCCGTGCCGAAGCTGTCCATGGCGATGTAGGTGGCGATCATCAGCCCCGCGAGCGTCT
>UMEI01009813.1_pt1 | contig 10463 bp, 6 predicted proteins | sample 1964711 | NCBI WGS metagenome assembly UMEI01 (sample SAMEA4836016, study PRJEB28245) | human gut metagenome | biome: gut microbiome; material: fecal sample | place: Denmark | collected 2008 | reverse complement strand
GCGGACTGCTATATCGTATGTGAGACTTCGCTGGAAAATATTTTTGTGCATATAAAGAATACGCAACCCGATATCGTGGTGATAGATTCTATACAGACGATTTCGACGGAGCTTGTGGAGTCATCGCCGGGGAGCGTGTCGCAGGTGCGGGAGTGCTCGGCCTCGATATTGAAGTTTGCCAAGGAGACGGGTACTCCGGTGCTCCTCATCGGACATATCAACAAGGAGGGCAGCATCGCCGGCCCGAAGGTGCTGGAACATATCGTGGACACGGTGTTGCAGTTTGAGGGCGACCAGCATTATATGTACCGGATATTGCGCTCGATAAAGAACCGTTTCGGGAGCACGGCGGAGCTGGGCATTTACGAGATGCGGCAGAACGGGCTCAGGGAGGTGAGCAACCCGTCGGAACTGTTGTTGTCGCAGAATCATGAGGGACTGAGCGGCGTGGCTATCGCTGCGGCTATAGAGGGGATACGTCCTTTCTTGATAGAGACACAGTCGCTGGTGAGCACGGCGGCTTACGGCACGCCTCAGCGTTCGGCTACGGGGTTCGACATCCGGCGCATGAATATGTTGCTGGCGGTTCTTGAAAAACGGGTGGGCTTCAAACTGGCTCAGAAGGATGTTTTTCTCAATATCGCGGGCGGCCTGCGCGTGAACGACCCGGCGATGGACTTGGGTGTCATCAGCGCCATTCTCTCGTCAAACATGGACTTGGCTATCGAAAACTTGACGTGCATGACGGGCGAGGTGGGGCTCTCGGGCGAGATACGTCCGGTAAACCGCATCGAACAGAGGATACTGGAGGCGGAAAAGCTGGGCTTCGGACGGATTCTTATTCCGTACAATAATTTGAAGGGTTTTGATACAAAGAAATTGAATATAGAAATCATTCCGGTAAGGAAGGTGGAGGAGGCTTTCCGGCAATTGTTCGGATAGGGATTGTTATGATAAAGGAGATGAATCTCAGGGTTCTGCCGCAACAGGCAGCTTCTGAACAGGATTTGAAAGTGTACATCGGCAAAAATATGGCCGTAGATGTGTCGGCGATACATGCGGTACGTGTGTTGAAGCGTTCTATCGATGCCCGCCAGCGAACGATACTGGTCAATCTGAGTGTACGGGTGTATATAAACGAGCTGCCTGATGATGACGGGTATCAGCGCATCGAATACGGGGATGTCTCGGACAGGCCCGAGGTGATTGTGGTGGGTGCAGGGCCTGCGGGCCTTTTTGCGGCGTTGCGGCTGATAGAACGGGGGCTGCGTCCTGTGATTATAGAACGGGGCAAGAATGTGCACGACCGTAAAAAGGATATTGCGCTTATCAGCCGTGAGCACAGGGTAGACAGCGAGTCGAACTATAGCTTCGGCGAGGGCGGCGCGGGTGCTTATTCGGACGGAAAGCTTTATACGCGGAGCAAGAAAAGGGGGTCGGTAGAGCGCATCTTGAATATCTTCTGCCAGCACGGGGCGAGCACGTCTATTTTGTCGGACGCTCATCCTCATATCGGGACGGACAAGTTGCCGGGAGTGATTGAAAATATGCGCAAGCAGATTATCGCTTCGGGCGGAGAGGTGCATTTCGAGACCCGGATGGAGAGGCTTGTCATCGAAAACAAGAGGGTCGTGGGTGTGGAGACTCATAACGGGAAGTTTTTCCGGGGGAAAGTCATTTTGGCTACGGGCCATTCGGCGCGTGATGTGTATAACGGATTGTTTGACAACGATATTTTGCTGGAGGCCAAGGGTATTGCCGTAGGGGTACGGCTCGAGCATCCGCAGAGGCTTATCGACCAGATACAGTATCATAGTGCCAAGGGGCGGGGCGAGTATTTGCCGGCAGCGGAGTACAGCTTCGTCACCCAATCGCGGGGACGGGGGGTCTATTCTTTCTGCATGTGCCCGGGCGGATTCGTGGTACCGGCTGCCAGTGGTCCCGAACAGCTGGTAGTGAACGGCATGTCGCCATCGAACCGAGGGTCGAAATGGGCCAACTCGGGCATGGTGGTAGAGGTGAGGCCCGAGGACTTGCCGCAGTATGAGAAATATGGTGTACTGGCCGTGATGAAGTTCCAGGAGGAGCTGGAACGGACTTGCTATGTCAACGGCAATTGCCGGCAGACGGCTCCTGCCCAGCGTATGACGGATTTTGTGAACAAGGCGGTGTCGTATGACTTGCCGGTATCGTCTTATGCTCCGGGGGTAATTTCGTCCCCTCTTCATTTTTGGATGCCGGAGTTTATAACCGAACGGTTGCGGGAGGGTTTTCTTCATTTCGGGAGGATTTCGAAAGGGTTCCTCACACGGGAGGCTCTAATGATTGCCGTGGAAAGCCGGACTTCGGCTCCTGTGCGTATTCCGCGGGATAAGGAAAGGCTCGAACATGTCACTTTGCCGGGGTTGTTCCCGTGTGGCGAGGGTGCCGGATATGCGGGCGGTATCGTGTCGGCGGCTATCGATGGCGAGCGTTGTGCCGATGCGGTTGCGGAACTGTCGTAAGTCTTATTTATAGAATTAACCTTTATATTTAAATATATTATGATCACATTTTGCATTGCCCTGCTGGTATTGATTGGGGGCTATTTTACGTATGGTAAGTTTGTGGAGAAGATTTTCGGGGTGGACCCTAACCGCCAAACTCCGGCGGTGGCCAATCCCGACGGGGTGGATTTCGTGCCTCTGCCCCGGTGGAAAATTTTCATGATTCAGTTTCTGAATATCGCCGGACTGGGCCCTATCTTCGGGGCTATCATGGGGGCGCGTTTCGGTACGTCTTCTTTTTTATGGATTGTCTTCGGTACTATCTTTGCGGGGGCCGTGCATGATTATCTGTCGGGGATGATTTCGGTACGTCACAACGGGGAGAGCCTTCCTGAGACCATCGGCCGTTATCTGGGGCTTACGACCAAACAGATTATGCGGGGCTTTACCGTTATATTGATGATTCTCGTGGGGGCGGTCTTCGTTGCAGGGCCTGCCGAGCTGTTGGCGATGTTGACGCCAAAGCATCTCGATACGACTTTCTGGATTTATGTCATTTTTATTTATTACATCGTGGCTACTTTGTTCCCGATAGACAAGATTATCGGGCGCATATATCCGTTCTTCGCGGCAACTTTGCTGTTCATGGCCGTCGGCATACTGTGTGTGCTGCTGATAAAGTTTCCGGGTATTCCCGAGATTACCGACGGTTTGCAGAATATGCATCCCAATGCCGCTACATCTCCTATTTTCCCGATGTTGTTTATCAGTATCGCATGCGGTGCCATATCGGGCTTCCATGCTACGCAGTCGCCATTGATGGCCCGTTGCATGACCAATGAGAAACAGGGGCGTTCTATCTTCTACGGGTCTATGGTCACCGAAGGTATCGTGGCTCTGATTTGGGCGGCGGCAGCGACTTACTTTTTCAGTCCGGAAGGGCAACAGGAATTCGGTGTCATCGGTCATGAGGCCGAGGTAAACGGCAGTGCGGCGATTATCGTACAGAAGATTTCGGAAGGTTGGCTGGGTGTCGTGGGCGGTGTACTCGCCATACTGGGTGTCGTGGCTGCTCCTATTACTTCGGGCGATACGGCTTTCCGCTCGGCAAGGCTTATCATTGCGGACTTTATGCACTATGAGCAGAAGTCTATCGCCAAGAGGCTGACCATCTGCGTACCTCTGTTTGTCGTGGCGATTGCGATTCTGGTGTACAGCCTGGCGGACAAGGATGGTTTTGAAATGATTTGGCGATATTTTGCGTGGTGCAACCAGACGCTGGCTGTATTTACTTTATGGGCTGTGACGGTATATCTTACCCAGAAGCGCAAACAGTATTGGGTTACTCTCGTCCCTGCCCTCTTTATGACATCGGTGGTGGTGACGTATATTTGTTATGACCCGGTGGGTATGAGCCTGCCCTACCCTGTGGCATGGGGTATCGGTGTTGCTGCTACTGTCTTTTCGGGGGTATGGTTCTTCGTCAAGTTGCCTAAGTTGAGGGCTGCGACGGGCTTGTTGTCCAAGGAGTAACGGCCGGCAGCCTGGTTTTACAGGAACAATTTCCAACCAGAGCATGGGCGATATCCAGACCGGCTCTGCATTTTTAGGGAAATTTTTTCTGGGGCTACATTCGGGGAAATAATTCTAAACATATTTTTATTGAAATGAATTTTTTGAGTGTCGGCGGCTTCCTTTCGGGGAATGCGGCCGTCACTTTTTTGTGGTCGAATATCTCCTCCTGAGAGGTATGTAATAGTGTGATGAGCAGCCTGGGTCAAGGAGCTTTTAGTGGTGCGATTTGTTAAGTTTAGTGACTATTTTGATTTTGAGTAGCTGTGCACAGACGTCACACACCCCCGACCCCTCTCCAGAGGGGAGTTCTGATATGCTAATTTCTTCTTGATAATAAATGGTTTAGAGTGTTGGTTTCCACTCTCCAGAGGGGATAAAGGGTGTGTGACGATGAGGGGCACGGCTTGGGTAGAGGTGATTTTGCTGCTGTTTGGAAAGGTGGTATCTGTCGGCTTCAGTGACTGCTTTGGTTTTTAGGCAGCTGTGCGCGGACGTCACACACCCCCGACCCCTCTCAAGAGGGGAGTTCTGATATGCTACTTCCTGTTTGATAATAAATGGTTTAGAGGGGTGGTTGGGGATACTGATTTATATTTTGAAAATGAAGGTATTAGAATCATCCGGTAAAGGAACACCAGTTACCTCGATGCCTCATAATATAGTACCCTCCGTCTTCATACCAGACTTCTAAATTATGGTGTAACCCGACAGTGGGAATGCGGGTATATCGTACTCCGTCACCGTCTACAAACGAGTCTCTCTGTATCGTATGGTCATAGTCGAAATATATGTGGTCAGACCCACTGGCAGTTCCTCCCATTCCTCCCATAGAGGGGGAAGGCGGTGTATTATAATAGGTATAATTCATCTTGATGGTACCGTGGTCATACTCCCAACGTCCGTAACCGCTCACAACCGGATTGGTATATATCGTGAAGGAGTACTCTCCATTTTCTGCAAAGGTGATTACGGCTTCTGTATTGGTAATATAACATTCATAGGGTTCTTGGTCTGCCGGTGCAGGTGGGGTTATGTAGGACCAACTGCCGACAATAGAGAAGTCTGTCCCGTCAGGAAGTTGTATCCCGGAATCTCCTTCTTCCGGTTCTTCCGCTCCGTCGAGGTCGAACCGGTTGCGAGGCTCGGCTTTATACATCGTATTTCCCCACATGACATAGGGGCATACGGTGTATTCCGTATTTTCTTCGAGTCCGTCGAAGGTGTGCGACAGCGGATTTTCAAATTTTTCATTGTACATATATTCCCGGGAGGCAGACCGTGCTACCAGATTTTCATCCCGATACAATGCAAGGCCTACTTGGGAAGCAAACAGTAAATCCCGCTTTACCGAATAGTCGACATAAGCCGAACGGCTGCTTTTATCTACTTTTATCGTTGCATTTTCGAAAGAAGGGAACAGATATGATTCTTTTTCGAAAAAGGTTTCGTCGAAAATGGATGCATTCAATTCGGCTCCTTCTCCGAAAATCGAGGCATCGGCTTTTGCGTCCACTTTCACACCTAATCCTGCGTTTATCTTCGAGTCTTTGTGACGGTTGAAGAAATCACTTTCTGTCAAATCGAAAACAAAGTTTCCAGACTCGTTCAACCCGAATTTGGGTTCTATCATGATTTTCATGTTTTCATTATTGCACACTTTCAATTTTACGGCTGTGGCGATACCGGCAAAAAAGTTGCCTTCGAGGGTCATGTTTGCTTTTGAAATTTCTAAATCACAATTTCCTTTATTATTCATTTCCCGGCCATTGCCTTCCCACATGCCGTCTTTATACGAAACAGCGTTGACCATTTGTTTGGAATAGTTTACTCCGGCATTGACCGACACTCGTCCGTCGCCTTCGATTACTCCATACAACTGAAGTGCGGGTGTTATGATAATGTTACTTATGGATGCAGAAAGGGGTATTTCGTTCCCGATAGGATGTCTCATAAGTTCAAATTTTCCTTTTGCAAATAGGCTGAAATCCAAATCTCCCGAAAACTTCGACTGTAAGATGACGTATCCATAGGGCTTGTGTATGCGGTTATTGATGTCGATATGTATGTTGAGTTTAAATCCAAAATTTGCCGTTCCTGTAATAGTAGCTTTTCCTTGTTTTACGGAGATTGATTGTCCGAAGCAATAGAACCCGTCTTCGTCTTTTGAAATGCTGGCTCTCGTGACGGGAACCAAATCGATTGTTTGTTCCAGAACAAGACGGTCGAAGGCTTCATCCAGTGCTACCGGTTCGGTTTCTATCCGGTATGTCGCTCCTTCTTCTTCTACGCGGGTTACTCTGCCTAAAAAACCGGACGGCATATTTTCGTTCACTTCAGAAGTCAATAATATCTGCCCTACTTGAGGTAAGTCATCTCCCTTGATTGTATTATTGAGTACAAGTACGTCATTATCAACGGAGACCACCGCATCGAGCTGTTGCTCATTTAATAATATGGTATTTTCGCCCAACTGCATCTCGGTAGACTCTGAACTGCCCGGTCCTCCGTCTTCTTCTGAACATGATACGGCTAAAAGGAAAAATGCTATTATTGAAAATAAACGTAAAAAATTCTTTTCCATATTTAAATTAATAAAGGTTCTCTTTGGTGGGTGCAAATTTAAGTATATAATTTTTCAATAAAATATAATATGATTAATAAAAATATAACGGGATATGGGTGAATTGAAGGGGGCAAAGGGTATAGATAATGTGTGCCTGAGCTAAAATGTTTTGTTTTTGGAAGTGGCGCTTATTAAGTTTTGATATTTACTTTTATTTGAAGTCATTATACACAAGTGTCACACACCTCCAACCCCTCTCCAGAGGGGAGGCATGAATTGTCAATTTCCATTTGATAATAGATGTTATGAAATTAAACAGCAAAAAATTTTGGATATTCGAAGTAATAATGCTGGTTGCTTGCATCATTACTTGTGTCTTATTTTTGTTGTATTGAGAATAGGATTAAATGTTCTATTTTTCGATTGGCTTTGGCTGGCTTTTATTTGCCATTCTTTTATATTGGGAGGAGCCATCGTCTGGAAAATCAGTAAAAACGACAATTGGAAGAAATTGGCTATATTGGAAATCTTAATTACCAACTTATTGTTAATCTCAACAATGGCTATTCTTTGTATCGGCTCAGACGGTATGACCTCTGGCTACGCATTCATGTTCTCTATTATCTGTATTCTGTCATCCATTCTGCCAATTTTATTTGTTGCTATTTATATAAGCGTCTGGATACTCAATATTTAGCTTTTCCTAAATTGTAATGGCGTCATTCCAAGATGCTTTCTAAAGAATCTTGCAAAAAAGGATGAGTTTGGAAAATTAAGTTTTTCGGCTATCTGTGTAACGCTCTTGTCTGTTGAATGCAATTGGAATTTGGCTTCACGCATCAAGAAGTCCGATAACCCAAAATGGAATGTCTTTCCCCAAAGTAGTCAAGCTTTTGCAGAAAAGCCGGTCTTGCAAGGGGGGATATCCTCTTTTCCCTTCTTTTGGCGTAGAGATTGGAGGAGGAGAAAAACGAAATCGGCCTATAATCTCATATTGTATGAATCGATGCAGAGCAGATGTTTATTGGCAGCCTTGATTGAACGTGAAACTATCGAATACGTCTCCTGCCGTGACTCCGACTGTGGCTGCACGCTGTTTTCCGGTGTCATTGGGCGAGATTGTCACGACCAGCACATCGTTCTCCACATCTGCCGCGACCCATTCGCCGTGAATATGATGGACATCATCATATTCAAGCTCTACGTTTACCCCATATTCTTGTAGGGCGTAGAACCAGAAACTGTAATTCCTGCAAGAGAACAGGTAGGTACCGCCTTCCATCGGCACGGATACGGAATGTTTCTTCTCCATTTTCACATCGGTTTTCCAGTCCATAGGTTCCCAATCCCCACCCTCATTACTGCACGCAGTCAGCCCTACCATGAAGAAGAATGCTATGGTTACAACATAGCTGCCATACCATCCGGATACTGCCATACTGGTTGCATCATCTCTTTCATCGTCACTACAGGCTGCCAGCCCTGCCACACTTAGGAATGCCACTAACAGCATTACGAAGTTCTTCTTCATTATTTTATTTTCGTTTATTATCTGTTCACTACATATAGAATTGCCAAGTCCGTGAAATACTGCATCACAGGCGCAACTTTTTTCGGGGTGTCTGAATCTCGACTAAGGCCTTTCGTACATATTCCATTGATTCAAGGTGGATTATGGTTAAAGAAACATGATCCGACTATGACAAGTTTCAGATGAAACCGAAAAGCAGATGTAGCAATAACAGCCCAAACTGTAATGTAAGAACCATATTATGGTTCTCCTTGCTTATCAGAAATTTTCCCAGATTCTCGTCTACAAGATAGCATAACGCTTCTTGTTGTCATAATATCTTGGAACGGGTTGCCCATATCCAAATGTGAAGATTGAGAGTTTCCTATAGCAAGCGTCCCTGTGGAACGAGAATCAATGTCCTAAGCCTGATTTTGTAGTCTATTTGCTGTACCTTCATTGGTTCTCAATACGCAAAAAACGCAGAAATTCAATCGTAGTGAATATTTTTTTGCAACTAATATGGGACGATTGAAATCATATCGCATAGTCAGAGCATAAATGAGCAATAACTTTCCCGTTATATCCGGAAAAATACCGGTAACTCAATAAGAATTACTTGTCTGGCCGGCTTTGTACGATGGTTTTGTTGAAAATCCGGAAAGTAAGTTAAAGCCGTTCGGTCAGACCGGATGCTCTATACTGTAGAAGAACGACGGTAGCTTTCGGGAGAACTACCCGAAACTCGACTGAAATATTTGGAGAAGAGCGACTGTTCGTTAAAGCCTAACTCATAGGCTATCTCCTTAATGGCCATTGGTGAATTGCGCAACAGAATCTGTGCTTCGAGCACGATGTATTCCTCTATCCACCGGGCGGCACTACGTCCGCTCACTTGCCGGATAACGGTGGTAAGGTGACGGGGAGTCAGAGAAAGTGCATCAGCATAAAATGATACGCGCCGCTGCCTGCGATAATGGATGTATAGCAAGTCGAGGAAATCATAAAAGATCTTCTCGCTGTGTGATACGGGAGTAGCGGTGTCTTCCAACCGCCGACAGATGTTACGTACTTGGCAGAACATACCCAAGATGAGCGGATAAAGAGTGCCTGCGGAATCCTGCAAGCCGGGAGCATCGGCGCAAAGGCACAAGAGTTCGTAAAAGCGTGCCAGCCGCTCACGTTCATCATCGTCGACGGCAATAAAAGCATCGCGTACCGCAATCTTGCCCAAAGTGCGTTCTGTAAAAATAAGCTTCCTCCAGAAGGATTTGGACAGCAACAGTCCTACACATCGGAAGCCGGAACTGCGGCTTACAATACGGCAGGTACAAGGAGTGGTGAAACATAACAGATGCTCGCGGTTAAAGAGGTAAGGCTGTAAGTTGATTTCCAATTCCATTTCTCCTTCCCAACACAGGAAAAAACAGGGTATGTCTATCTTTACCGGGTTATCGTGTGTACCAAAAAGGTCCTTCTCGCGCCAAATCACAAAAGGAGTCACCCCCTCATCCAACTGCAGGCGTTGGAGCAACTTATCGAATGTAAAAGCAGGCTCAATCATACAAACTGACACATAAACAATGTTAACAGAGCGTCTATTTCTTGATAATCGTACAAATATACAAATGAAATGCAGAAAAGCGCATTTACAAGCGCGAAAAATCTCCGTTACTTTGTACCGAAATAAAATCAGTATGACAATGAACAAAAAATTATTGACTGTGGCGCTTTCCCTGACGGTCATTCCGTCGGCCCTTTTGGCGCAGAAACCGGCCACGGAACATACCATCCGTGCCAACGAAGCTGTAAAGGCGGAACTGAATTTCAACGACCGTCAGGATTATGAAGATGCCAACCGGGGCTTTATCGCAAGCATCGACGGAAACGCCGTACTGGACAAAGACGGCAAGGTATCATATTCTGTAAAGGAATGGGACTTCCTGAAAAACAATACTCCTCAGACCGCCAACCCGAGCCTGTGGAGACAGTCGCAACTCAACCGCATAAACGGACTGTTTGAAGTGATACCCGACAAACTTTATCAGGTGAGAGGATTCGATATCGCCAACATGACTTTCATCCGTTCTGACCACGGTTGGATTATCATCGACGTGACGACTACCGATGCCGCTGCCAAGGCCGGCTATGACCTCATTAAGAAACATGTGGCCGACCTGCCTGTACAAGGCGTGATTTTCACCCATCCCCACGGTGACCATTACGGGGGTATCGCTGCGGTGAAGGAGGCTTCGTCCAAGAAGGATTTTGACATCATCGCCCCCAAGGGCTTCATGGCCTCCGCACAAAACGAGAACGTGCTGGCCGG
>UMEI01026627.1_pt1 | contig 10580 bp, 9 predicted proteins | sample 1964711 | NCBI WGS metagenome assembly UMEI01 (sample SAMEA4836016, study PRJEB28245) | human gut metagenome | biome: gut microbiome; material: fecal sample | place: Denmark | collected 2008 | reverse complement strand
TCAGATGAGAAAATGATTTTCTTAGGTCCAGAACCCGCCTCTAATTTTAAAGTCAGTTCATCATTGCGATAAAGTCTTCCTTTTTCACCAATATCATACAAAACAACCTCATCTGTTCCCAAATCACAGACAACCATTCTATGATCTGGTGTCATATCTATAAAGCATGGATGAGCTTCACTCTGACGTTTTGGATCAATACTACTTCCCGTATGTTTAATTGTTTGAACAACTCTAATAAGTTTCTGTTTTAAAATAGCAATAACGACAACTTCACTATTATAGTAATCCACAGCATAAGCATAAGTACGATCTTCATTCACATAACTATTGACATATGTTTTTCCATGATCTGTTGATTTGGCAGCTAAACCAAATTGTAAATCCATTGATGCGTATTGCCATAATCCACCATCTGTAGGTCTACCTGTATTATTTTTATAACATACATAAATAAAACGTTCACGTTTAGAAATAGCAATAGGATTCGCTAATGACTTATAAAACTTCTTTTTTAAAATTTCCCCATTATCAATATCCAAATGAAAAACATAGATTCCTCTTGTTAAATCATTTCCATAACTTCCTACAAATATTGGTTTGACTTTTCTTTTTTTAAAAAATAATCCCATATTTTCCTCCTTAATAAAGAAGGGTAACATCAGTTACCCTGTGATACCAATCCATGTTATTATTCTTCATCTTCAGCCATAAAACTGTTAAAGACTTCTTCAATCATATCCCATTCATCAGGTGTTTCAATAGGATATAGGTTTCCTTCATCATCATAGATAGATGAATAAACTTGTGCATCTTCATCATCTGCATCATAATATAAAACATATTTTTTTCCAGTATCTTCACTATCAAAAGTAAAAAGTACATCAAATTCTAATTCATTACCGTCATCATCAATGACCTGTATTTTATTAACGTCCATGATTATCTCCTTTGACCATCTAAGTAACCTTGTAAAATTTGTACAGCTGCCATCTTATCAATGACTTTTTTTCTTTTTTTACGAGAAACATCTGCAAAAATCAGTTGATTCTGTGCCATCACCGTTGTTAATCTTTCATCAATCAAAACAACTTCAACATCCATCATCTTTTCCAGTCTTTCTTTAAAAGCCATAGAAATTTGTGCTCTTTCTCCTAAATCACCATTCATATGTTTAGGTAAACCAAGAACAATTGTATGAATATGATGTTCTTCAACAATTTTTTGAATATGTCTGGCAGCACTCTTATAATTATTTTCTTCAAATCGATAAGTTTCAACACCATGAGCAATCATTCCCAAAGCATCACTCATCGCAATCCCACAAGTTCTTGAACCTAAATCTAAACCTAATATTTTTTCCACTATTTAGACTCCAGATAGAACTTCACAAGTTCTTCAATAATCTCATCACGATCAATCTGTTGAATAATTGAACGTGCCCCTTTATGGCTTGAGATATAAGCAGGATCGTTAGAAATCAAATAACCAGCAATTTGATGAACTGCATTATATCCTCTTTCATCTAAAGCATTAGCAACTGTCATTAAATGAGAATGGATAACTTCTCTTTTAATTTCTTCTGAATTAAATAGACGTGTTTGAGTAAAATCTTTTCCCATTTGTACTACCTCCCATCTATATAATCTATATTACACTAAATAATTGCAAATTGCTAGTAAAACTTAGAATTGTGCTTTGATTTGTGCAATAGCTTCCTTAATCTGTGATGCGTCTTGACATCCACCTTGAGCAAAGTCTGGCTTTCCACCACCACGACCATTAGTCACTTGATTGATTGTTTTTATCATATCTCCAGCCTTATAACCATCTTTAACCATAGATTTTGTAAGTGCCACAAAATATGAGATTTTTCCTTCATAAGTATTAACCATCACAAGAAAACCATGTTGTAATTGATCTCTTAAATCAAAAGCCATTTGTTTTGCTGAAGCAACATCTTTACTTTCTTCTACAAATAAGAATTGAATACCATTAATATCTTCAATATTTTTTGTCTGTTCTTTTGCTGATAAGGCATTGATTTGATCTAAATATTGATTTCTTTCTTTTCTTAATTCATTTGTTTCTTCGATAAAATGTGTTACTTTTTCAATTGTTTCATTCTTATTTTTAATTTTTAATAAATCTTGAACCTGATTTAATAAAGCTTCACTTTCTTTAAAAGCATGGTAAGCCTGAATAGATGTGACAGCTTCAATACGTCTAACACCAGAACCAATGCTTTCTTCATCAACAATTTTAAAGATACCAATTTCAATACTATTAGAAACATGGCATCCACCACATAATTCTTTAGAATAATCACCGACACTGACAACACGTACAACATCACCGTATTTTTCATCAAATAAAGCCATTGCTCCAGATTTCATTGCTTCATCTTTACTCATAGATTGAATACAAACATCTAAACCATTAAAAATCTGTTCATTGACTTGATCTTCTACTTGTTTCAATTCTTCATCTGTTACTTTTTGAGGATGTGTAAAGTCAAAACGCAATCTTTGATCATCAACATAAGAACCTGCCTGTGAAACATGATCTCCTAATACATTTTTAAGCGCTTTTTGTAAAAGATGTGTTGCTGTATGATTATGTGTAATCAAAGCACGTTTTTTCATATCTACATGAAGTGTAAGAACATCACCTGTTTTAACACTTCCGTTTGTCACATGAATAGTATGCAAATGTTGTTGATGTGGAGCTTTACAAACATAAGTCACATTAACATCAGTACTTTCATTGTTCATTGTTCCTGTATCAGCACATTGACCACCCATTTCAGCATAGAAGGTTGTCTGATCTAAAATGATTTCACCTTTTGTATCAATCGCATCACATTTGACTCCATCAACAAATGTCGCAATGACCTTTGCCTGAATTGGTGCAGGATTATAGATAAATTCAGATGGTTCATCAAAAGCCATTAAATCTGGTTTTTGTGAACACATTGATTCCATATCTCCACGTGCATTTCTGGCACGTTCCTGTTGCGCTTTCATTTCTGCTTTAAATCCTTCTTCATCGACTTCAAAGCCTGATTCTTGAGCAATTTCCACAGTTAATTCTAATGGGAAACCATAAGTATCATATAATTTAAACGCATCTTGACCATTTAATAAATGATTTTCACTTTTTTGTAACATTTGATTTAATAGTTTTTCTCCGTTAGATAATGTCTTATGGAATGCTTCTTCTTCTTTTTTCACCAAACCACTGACATAGTCTACTTTTGATGGTAGATAATCATAGAAATCTTTCATGATATCCGCAACCACACCAACTAGTTCATACATAAATGAATGATCAATACCAATCTTTTTACCATAACGTACTGCACGTCTTAAAATTCTTCTTAAAACATAACCACGTCCAGCATTATCAAATAACGCACCATCGCTTAATGCAAAAGTCACAGTACGGATATGATCAGCAATCACACGATAAGCCATTTTGTTATCTTGATATGGAACCTTTGCAAGTTTTTCAGTCGCATGGATAATTGGTAAGAATAAATCAGTATCAAAGTTTGTTTCTCCCTCTTGAATAATGCTGACAAGTCTTTCAAGACCCATACCTGTATCAATATTTTTTTGTGGTAATTCTTTATATTCTTTACGATCAATGGCAGGGTTGCAGTCATATTGTGAAAAGACAACATTCCATACTTCAATGTAACGATCATTTTCCATTTCATCAAAGAATAGTTTTTCTCCTAATCCTTCTGGATCATATTTTTCTCCACGATCATAGAAAATTTCTGAATCTGGTCCCCCTGGACCTTCACCAATTTCCCAGAAGTTATCATATGTTTTTAAAATATGACTTGGATCAACATGACATACTTCTGTCCAGATACGATAAGCATCTTCATCATCAGTATAAACACTGACATATAATTTGTCTTTATCAAACCCAATCCATTCTGGACTTGTTAAAAACTCCCAAGCAAAAGGAATGGCTTCTTCTTTAAAATAATCTCCAATTGAGAAGTTTCCTAACATTTCAAAAAATGTATGATGTCTGGCAGTTTTCCCAACATTTTCAATATCATTTGTACGAATAGATTTTTGTGCATTTGCAATACGATTACAAGCTGGTTTTTCTGTTCCATCAAAATATTTTTTTAATGCTGCAACACCAGCATTGATCCATAATAAAGTAGGATCATTGTGGGGAATCAATGATGCCCCTGGTTCAATCATATGTCCTTTAGATTTAAAGAAATCCAAAAACATCTGACGTACTTGATTTCCTGTTAATTGTTTCATAATTTTCCTCCTTTGAATAAAAAAAGTCATTCCTCAAAAGGAACGACTATCATCGCGGTACCATCCTCATTCATAATGAATACTCATTATGCTCTTTAATCGTTAACGCCGACATACGTTGATGTTTTCATCACTCTTAGAAGGTAGCTTTCTTTATAAGCTTCTAGAAATTTGCACCAACCATTTCCTCTCTATAAGTTCACTTATAAATACTTTTCTTCTTCAACGATTTGACTTTGATATTATATCCAATTTATCATAAAAAATCAATACTTCTTCTCATATTCAATATCAACAATCCCATTATTAACATATGTCTTGATTAAAGATAATCTTTTTTCATGATCAAAGTCTTCAAATAGACGTGCTCCTTTACCAATTAAAGCAGGAATCATAGAAATATGATACTCATCTATCATATTAGCTTGGATTAATGGAGTAATAAATTGTTGACCTCCACAAATCCAGATATCCTTTCCAGCTTCTTGTTTTAGTCTTTTAACTAAAGTACGGATATCTTCCAAAGTAAAGACAATATTATCAAAAGATAATTGTGTTATCGATGATAAAACATAAATTTTCAATCCCTGATGAATCTGCTGCTCTAGTTTCTTTTACATCATTTGAAAAGCTTTTTCACTCATAATGACACAATCAACATGTTTTAAAAGATGATAGTAGCTTTCAGTTGGTGGATATGAAGTATTGTCACCATGTAACCAGTCAATACGACCATCTTGATCAGCCATATATCCATCTAAACTCATTGCAATATATAAAATAACTTTACGCATCATTGATTCCTACTTTCCATGATTTTTATAGTGACTTGGATATATCCATTGAATGACTTTCATTAAATAAGGTTCACACAATAAAACAATGAATGTGGTGAGTATATTATAGAAAGTATGCATATTGGCAATTTGATGGTTTGGGGATAAGGGTGATATATTTTTAATCATATCAATCAAAGGTAGGCATTGACATAAAACAAGAAAACTCATAGCTCCTACAAGATTAAAAAGGAAATGAAAAAGAGCCAGACGTTTACCATTACGACAACCAGATAAAGAAGCTAAAAAACCTGTGATACAGGTTCCTAAGTCAAAACCTAATAAAAGATAAACTGACTGTTGAAATGAAACAAGCTGTTGCATCGCTAAAATTTGTAAAATGCCTACGGATGCTGATGAACTTTGAATGAGTGCCGTAAATAACATACCCATACCAACACATAATAAAGGATTTTGAAGTTGCATAAAAAGACCAATAATCCATGAGGAATGTTGTAATGGCAGCATGGATTGTGACATCATTTCTAATCCCATAAACAAAAGACCTAAAGCCATCATGACTTGGCCTATAAGCTGTTTGATACCTTGACTAATCAAATAAAACAAAACTCCTATAAATGATAATGCAGGCGCAAAAGCACCGATATCTAAGGCTATCATCTGTCCAGTAATAGTCGTTCCAATGTTGGATCCCATCATAATCCATATTGCTCTTTTTAAAGTCATAATATGAGCATTTAAAAAACCAATCAATATCACACTCATAGCTGAAGAACTTTGGATCAAAGCTGTTAAAAGTATACCCACTCCTATCGCTTTCATGCGATGATTGGTTAATTTTAAAAGAATGATTTCTAATCTTTCTCCCAGTCCTGATGTCAATCCTTGTGACAACATATTCATTCCCAAAAGAAATAAAGCCAGTCCTCCTAATAAACCCAAATAATGTGTTGCTGTCATGATTTCACACCCCTTTATTATCATATATGATAATAAAGAGAAAATTTGAGAAATTCTTATTCATTTTCATGATGCATTATTCTTTGAATATCTTCTCTAATATGTAAATTCTTTAATAATTCTACAAGAAAAATCACATAAGATAACAATAATGGTGAAAAGATCATGCCTACAATACCAAATAAATCACCAAAGAAAGTTAATGCTATAATAAGATAGATGGGGTGTATTTGAATGCCTCTAGAAAAAAGATAAGGCTGTAAATAGGAGGATTCCAGATATTGTAAAACCATAACCACAACAAAAGAAGCATAACCTAAGTGTTGATCAATGAAAAACTCATAAATAATCACAGGTATACCACCAATATAAGGTCCAACATAAGGAATCAGATTTGTCAAAGCTAAAAATAAAGCAATCCAGATTGCATAATTTTGATTGATAAAGAAAAAAGGTATCAAACACATGATAAAGAAAAAGATAAAATCTAGAATCATAGATTTCATAAATTGATAAGTTGTTAATTTGAGTTTTTTTAGTGTTTGCATACAGATACCTTGTTTTTCAAAAGGTAAATAGATAATCGCTTTTTCAATGAGATGTAAATTATCATAAGATAAATAAAAAGAAATACCTAAAGCAATTAATATATTACCTGCCCAATATATAACGGTCTGTGTCCAACCATTAAAAATATCAATAAAATAATCAATAATCTGATAGTCTTCTAAAAAATGAATAAATGTTGAAAAGATGGGATTGACCATGATTTGACTATCACAAATGCGATGATAAAATAAAAGACATTGATCTAATAAATAAGGAATAAGAAAATAACAACTTAGAATAAATAATAATGAAAATGATAAATAAAGATGTGTAACAACGATTTTTCTTGATAAACGATCATTTGTAAAATAATCAATAATGGGATCAATTAAGAAATGAAAAAACAAAGCTATTAACAATGGAAATATCAATCGTAAAAGATAGCTGATAAGTGCTCCAATACGAAACAATGTATACACATAGTATAATAAAATCGCACATAGACTCAATAAAATAAGAGATTTTGCTATATTTTCTTTTTTCATAAAACCTCCTCGAGAAGAAAAGGACTGTTCATCAGTCCTTTTGTACTTCTTAAAGTTGTTCTTTAATCGCTTTTTTGGCTTTATGAACACTATGTTCAATGCTATCTGCACATGGCATATCACTCATCATAATCATTGCCGCAGCAACAATTCCTGCCGAGAAAAAAGCAACAGCTAATTTTGACATGATTATTCACTCCTTTAAAAGTACATTCTTAGTATGTCCTCATTATTCAAAATCATACAAAGAAATCTCTGGAGTTTTTTTCATTCTTTCAATTAATGTTGTTTTTCTTCTTTCATCCTGTTTATGTGTAACACCATAAACAAAAGCCTGATGACTTCCCAAAAACCATAAAGATTGTTTTGCTCGTGTGAGTCCAGTATAAATTAGATTTTTCTTCAACATAATATAATAGTCTTTAAGCACAGGCATAATCACAATTTTAAACTCATTCCCTTGTGATTTATGAACACTCATACAGTAAGCATGAGTTAAAGTATAAAACTCCTGTGGTGTATATTCTACAATCGTTCCATCAAAATCTACAATCATCTTATCTGTTAAATATTCAAAATTATCCTTATAACAAATCTCTACTAAAGTTCCTATATCACCATTAAAAACATTATCTTCAACACGATTTTTTAACTGTAAGATTTTATCTCCTTCTCTAAATACTCTTTTGCCCACACGCAATTCATTTTTAAATCCATCCGATGGATTCAACAATTCCTGTAAACAATCATTTAAAGCATCAATACCAGCAACTCCATTATACATCGGTGCTAAAACTTGGATATCTTGTCCATCATAGCCATCTTCTAATGCTTTGGATACAAGAACACGTACATACTTCACAACATCATAAGGTGTACATGTTTGAAAATGTATATCTGAATATTGAAAAAACAAGTTTTCATCATACTGATCATTACGAATACTATGTGCCAGTTGGACAATACCACTTTCTTTAGATTGACGATAGATGTAATGCAAAGCAATGGTAGGAATACATTCACTTTCTATTAAATCTTTTAAAACATGTCCTGGTGCAACAGATGGTAATTGCTGATCATCACCAATCAATAAAATCTGACTAACTTTTTGACACGCTAATAAAAGATGGGAAAATAACAACGAATCAACCATTGAAAACTCATCAATAATGAGTAAATCAACATCCAAAGGATTTTTTTCATTAACCGCAAAAGTATTGGTATGTAAATCCCATTTTAATAAACGATGAATTGTACATGCCTCAACACCAGTGACTTCACTTAAACGTTTTGCAGCTCTCCCAGTTGGGGCAACAATGGCTAATCGCTGATCGGGATTTAAACGTTGATAAATCTTAATCATCGCATTGACAATTGTTGTTTTTCCTGTTCCCGGTCCTCCTGTAATAATCATGGCTGAATGTTCCATAAAAAGTTTAATCGCATCTTTTTGAAAATCATCATATTCAATAAAAAGTTCTTTTTCTAAATCTTCTAAAATCTTGTCTATGTCTTTTGAATTAATATCATAAAGAGGTGTATGTAGCCATCTTTTAAAGATTTGTGATATGTTGATTTCACTTTGATATAACTCATAAGGATAATAACGATCTTCTTCTTGAATAATCTTGTTTTGTTCTAAAACATCAGTAAATGCTGCTTCAAAACTCTCATCATCTATTTGAGGTATATATCTATGAAATCTTTTGACAATTGTTTCATAGTTATGATAAGTACTTCCATCTTGAAAACAGGCTTCTTTTAAAGCATAGACAATGGCTGCCTGTATACGATGATGATCATATTGATCAACACCTATCTTTAAAGCTAAATCGTCCGCTGTCTTAAATCCTATTCCATCAATATCATCAATAAGCTGATAAGGATTATTTTGTAAAATATCCAATGTTTTTTCTTGATAAACAGCTTGAATTAAAGCCAGATGACGTGTAGAAATGCCATGTCCCATAAAAAACATCAAAACTTCCTGATCAAAATCCTGTGAAGACAAAACACTAGCTATGGTTTCACGCTTGGTTTCATTCATACCACGAACATGATCTAAAACATGTTTATCTTCTTTGATTTTGGTTAATGCATCTTTTCCTAAAACTTCTACAATAGCTGTTGCCTGTTTTTCACCAATACCTTTAAATAAAGGACTAGATAAATAGCGAATGATTTCACTTTCTTCATTCGCTAAAACAATCTCATAAGATTGAATTTGAAATTGTTTACCATATTTAGGATGAATAATATATTCTCCCTGAAAATGATATTTATCATGAAGATTGACATAACTCATATAACCTGTCGCTAAAATCGGTTTATCTTCCTGTTCACTATCAATCAGACAGACAATAAACTTAGTATCTTCACTATAAAATTTAATACGTTTTATAATTCCCGTATATGCTAACATTATAAGTATGTAATCTCCTTATCATCTTTATACACCTTTTCAATTGTGCCACCACCCAAGCAAACATCACCATCATAAAAAACTGCTGCTTGTCCTGGAGTAACGGCTTTAACAGGTTGCTTAAAAGTAACGAAAAGCGTATTTTCATCAATAAAACGGACAGACACATCATTATCTTTTTGACGATATCTAAATTTTGCTGTACAATCATAATCACCTTGTGGTTTTTGGCTGCTGATCCAATTGACATCCGTAATCAAAGCACCTTCACTCATTAACCACTGATTTTGATCACCTTGACACACATATAAAATATTTTCATCATATTTCTTCCCTACAACAAACCACGCATCTCCAGCGCCACCAATGCCTAAACCTTTACGTTGTCCAATTGTATAGTACATAATCCCCTGATGTTGACCAACAACTTGATTTGTTTCAATATCTACCATTTTTCCAGCTTTTGCAGGAATATAATTTTTCAAGAACTCTCTAAAATCTCTTTCTCCAATAAAACAGATTCCTGTACTATCTTTTTTATGAGCAACCGGAAGCTTTAAATCTTCTGCCAATTTTCTAACTTCTGGTTTTGTCATATGACCAATAGGAAAGAGTGAAGATTGTAGTTGAGATTGATTTAACTGACATAAAAAGTATGTCTGATCTTTATTAGAATCAACCCCTCTTAACATAACAGAATCTGCACCTTCATGATGTTCTACACGTGCATAATGACCTGTCGCAATATAATCAGCCTCAATAGATCTGGCATAATCTAAAAATGCCTTAAATTTAATATGTTTATTACATAAAATATCTGGATTCGGTGTTCTTCCTTTGGCATATTCTTCTAAAAAATAAGTAAAAACATGATCCCAATATTCTTTAATAAAATCTACACGTCTTAACTCAATACCTAGATGCTCTGCAACTTTCTTGGCATCATTATAATCTTTTTCCTGTGGGCAGATATCATCATTATTTGTTGGATTTCCTAAAATATCATTATTTA
>UMEI01044422.1_pt1 | contig 10610 bp, 6 predicted proteins | sample 1964711 | NCBI WGS metagenome assembly UMEI01 (sample SAMEA4836016, study PRJEB28245) | human gut metagenome | biome: gut microbiome; material: fecal sample | place: Denmark | collected 2008 | reverse complement strand
TGGTCTGCGGCGACGTGGGCTTCGGCAAGACCGAGGTGGCGATCCGTGCGGCATTCAAGGCTGCCGTGGACGGCAAGCAGGTGGCGGTGCTGGTGCCGACGACGATCCTCGCCCTGCAACACTACCGCTCCTTCTCGGAGCGCCTGCGCGATTTCCCCGTGCGGGTCGAGTATCTCAACCGCACCAAGACCGCCAAGGAGGCGGGGCAGATACGTGCCGACCTCGAATCGGGGCGTATCGACATCTTGATCGGCACCCATAAAATACTGGGCAAGCAGATCAAATTCCGTGACCTGGGGCTGCTGATCATCGACGAGGAACAGAAGTTCGGCGTCGCGGCCAAGGAGAAACTCACGCAGATGGCCGTCAACGTCGATACGCTGACCCTGACGGCGACGCCGATCCCGCGCACGCTGCAATTTTCGCTCATGGGCTCGCGCGACCTGTCGGTCATCTCGACCCCGCCGCCCAACCGCCAGCCGATCGTCACCGAGTCGCATGTCTTCTCCGAGGAGATCATCCGCGACGCCGTCGAGGCCGAGCTCGCACGCGGCGGCCAGGTTTATTTCGTCCATAACCGCGTCGAAGACCTGATGTCCATCCAAGGGCTTATCACGCGTGTATGCCCCAAGGCCCGCGTGGCCGTCGGACACGGCAAGATGCCGGCCGAGAAGCTCGAGAAGCTGATCATGGATTTTATCTACGGGGAGTTCGACGTGCTCGTTTCGACCACGATCATCGAGAACGGCATCGACATCCCCAATGCCAATACGATCATCGTCGACAATGCCCAGAATTTCGGCCTGAGCGACCTGCACCAGTTGCGCGGGCGCGTGGGGCGCAGCAATCAGAAAGCCTACTGCTACCTGCTCTCGCCGCCCGAGGAGATGCTGTCGTCCGATGCGCGGCGCCGCCTGCGGGCGATCGAGGAGTTCTCCGACCTGGGGTCGGGGTTCAACATTGCGATGCAGGATCTCGACATCCGCGGCGCGGGCAACCTGCTGGGTGCCGAGCAGAGCGGGTTTATCGCCGACATCGGTTTCGAGACCTACCAGAAGATCATGAACGAGGCGATCGCCGAGCTGCGGGCCGAAGGCTTGCAGGTGGCGGGTCTGGGTGCCGCCGAGCAGGATGTCGTGGAGCAGATGCATTATGTGGATGACGCGCACATCGAAATAGAGGTCGAGGCCGGGCTGCCCGATGCCTACGTGGCACAGCAGGCCGAACGCCTGAAGCTCTACCGCGAGCTCGACTCGACCAAGGACGAAGCCGCGTTGCAGGCCTTCGAGAGCCGCCTGGCAGACCGTTTCGGCCCCCTGCCGCGCGAAGCGCAGGAACTGCTCAACGTCGTGCGCCTGCGCTGGGAGGCGATCCGCCTCGGCATCGAGCGGGTGAAGGTCAAGAACGGGCTGATGATCCTCCACTTCGTCGGCGAGCAGAACTCGCCCTATTACAAAAGCGATACCTTTATGGAGTTGCTCCGCAAGGTCACGCAAAATCCCGCCAGATTTGTGCTCAAACAGCACAATAATCGTCTGGCGATGACCGTTAGGAATGTCAAAGACATTGAGGACGGGTATAAAACACTGCAACAGCTTTGAATTTAGTCGTAGATTTCGGGAACACCCTGGTAAAACTCGCGGTTTTCGACAAGGGGGAGCTTGTCGCGCAGCGCTGCATGGAGCGGTTGCACCCGTCGGTGCTCGAAGAACTGCTCTCCGAATGGCCCGTGCGCCGCGCCGTGGTGGCGTCGACGCGCGGCGAGGTCGATGACGTGGCGGCGATGCTCCGCCGGCGGGTGGATTACCTGCTGGAGTTCACCTCCCAGACCCCCGTGCCCATCGGCAACGCGTACCTTACGCCCGAGACGCTGGGGCGCGACAGGCTGGCCGCAGCCGTCGGCGCGACGGTGCTCTATCCGGGTGAGAACGTGCTGATCGTCGATTTCGGTACGGCGGTGACCATCGACCTGGTGACGGCCGACAATACGTTCCGGGGCGGCTGCATCTCCCCGGGCGTGACGATGCGTTTCAGGGCGCTGCATGACTATACGGCCAAGCTGCCGCTGTGTGCCGCGACCGGGGGCGAAGGGCTCTCGGGGCTTATGACCGAAGAGGCCATCGAACTGGGCGTGATGAACGGGATCGCCTTCGAAATAGAAGGTTACGTCACCCGCATGCGGGAGAAAATCGACGGCTTGCGCGTAATTTTTACCGGTGGGGATGCAAAATTCTTTGTTAAACGAATTAAAAATACGATATTTGCAAATTGTAATCTGGTCTTTTGCGGATTGAATAGAATTTTAGAGCACAATGCAAGTGAAGAACACCTTGATTAAGCTGGTTGTCGCGGCAGCCGTGATGCTTCCTTATGCCGTATCGGCCCAGACAAGCAGTATTAACGCATTCTCTCCCTATACGATGTACGGCATCGGCGAGATCAATACGCCCGGTACGACGCAGATGCGCTCGATGGGCGGCGTCGGGGTGGCCATGGGCACTCCGGGCAAAATCAATCTGCTCAACCCTGCAGCGTACAGCACCATCCCGCAAAAGAGTTTCCTCTTCAGTTTCGGCCTCGAGGGACAGAATTACTACAATTCGCAGAAGGTGGACAATGTGTCCAAAAACACGGCCTATAATACGTTCAATTTCCACGATATCGCGTTCCAGATGCCGGTCGCCAAGAAACTCGGCCTCGGGTTCAGCCTCACGCCGTACAGTTCGGTGGGCTACCGTACCAAGTATACGCAGGATTTCGACCCGAACGATCCGGTTTGGGGCAATGTGGGACGCGTGCAGTACGTCTATCAGGGCGAAGGCGACGTGACGGAGGTCAAGGTCGGCCTGGGCTGGGAGATTTTCAAGAATTTCTCGTTGGGTGTCGCGGCGCAGTATTACTGGGGCGACATCGACCGCAGCTTCGTGATGACCCCGACGCCGATCACGGGCGACGGAACCTTCTCGTCGACGGTCGGCAGTGACAATTACAGCATTTCGAGCATCAAAGGACAGGTCGGTGTCCTCTGGAAGGCTATCATGAACCAGAAACGCATGCTGACGTTCGGTGCTACGTACGATTTCGGCGGCAACCTGAATCCCGATGTGACCTCGCGCATTTATATCGGCGACCTGTACAACTCCACCGTGAAGGGCGATACGACCCACCTGGCGCTTGCTTTGCCGCGTCAGCTTTCGGTGGGGGCTTATTATATGACCTCGAAATGGACGCTTGGGCTTGACTACGTCTATCAGAACTGGACCGGCGGCAATAAGGCGACCGAAATGACCGGGGTCAGCGGCCCGGACAAATCTGCATACGAAGTGGCCTATACCAATACGAGCATGGTGAAAGTGGGCGTGGAGTATACGCCGAACTATTACGACGTGCGCAGGTTCATGAAACGCTGGGCCTACCGGGCGGGTTTCCGTTACGGAACCTACAACCAGACCTACGACGGCAATAAAATCGGAGAATACGCCGTTACGTTGGGTGTAGGGGTGCCTGTGAAGTTCCTCGGCAGTTCGACCATCGACGTGGGCGTGGAATACGGACGTCGCGGCTATAACCTTTCCGAGCGTCTGGGACTGGTGCGGCAGCAGTATTTCAAATTCTCGGTCGGATTCTCGCTCTTTGCGGGTGCCGAGAACGGGGAATACTGGTTCCGCAGGCCGAAATACGATTAGTTTTTGAGCCGGAATATTGCACGTCCGAGGAATTAGTAGTAACTTGCGACCCCGACACGAACGTAGTTTAACTGACGAAAACACAACATAGAAATACAAAAATTAATCTCTGACCGATGAAAAACGTAAAATTTCTGCTTTCTGCCGCTTTGGTATTTTTGGCTTCGGCGGCTTTGGCTCAGGATTTCAGTGGCCCGCAATATGCGAAATGGGGCGCTACTCCCGAAGAGCGTGAACAGAACATCCTTAACAGTAATTTCCTGAAAGAATCGTGCGACAACCGTGACTACGATGCCGCAGCACACTACCTCAAGGGGCTTATCGACAAGATACCCGATGCAGCGGAGTCGATCTACCAGCGTGGTGCCGTCGTGTATAAGAACAAGATCAACCGTGCCAAGAGCGTGGCGGAGAAGAACATGTTCATCGACTCGCTGATGCTGATGTACGATATGCGTGCCCAGTATTTCGGCGATAACGTCAAGCCCGGCAAGACGGCCTTTATCCTCGACCAGAAGGCGCGCGAGTTCCTGCGCTACAAACCCAACGACCGCAAGGGCATCCGCGAGGCATTCCGCGCGGCAATCGCGCAGGGCGGCGACAGCACCGACCCCGAGACCGTGGTGGCCTATTTCTCGAACCTCTGCGAGGATTATAAGAATACCGACGAGGTGATGCCCGATGAGATCATCGCCGAGTACGACCGCCTGACCCCGTTCTTCGAGAAGAACCCCGAGGCCGGCGATTACAAGTCGCAGTTCGACGCGGCTTTCGGCCTGAGCGGCGCGGCCAGCTGCGAGAACCTCGAAAATCTGTTCCGCGGCAAGCTGGAGGCTGCTCCCGACGATGAGGCGTTGCTGGCGCAGGCCGTAGCCCTGATGTCGCGTGCCAAGTGCGACGGCGATTTCTATTTCTCGATTGCCGAGAAATACTATACGGTGAAACCTTCGTCCGAAACTGCGATGTTCCTTGCGCAGGCCTTCCAGAGCAAGGGCGACTATACGAAGGCTATGAAATACCTCAACGAGGCGCTTGCCGTCGAGACGGATCCCGCAGAGCGCCAGCTGCTGCTGGTGCGCATGGCGCTGGTCGGCCTGGTTTCCAACGACATCCAGGGCGCCGCATCGGCTGCCCGCCAGGCCCGCGACCTGAATCCCGAGGACGGTGTGCCGTATTTCGTACTGGCCCAGTGCTACGGCATTTCGGCAGCTCATTGTGAAGGTTTCGCCGGGCCGGCTACCTTCTGGGCAGCCTACGACACGATGGCCAAGGCCGTCGAGCTGCTGCCGAGCGATTCGGAATACCGTGAACCTGCCAAAACCTCGATGAACGCATTCCGCAGCCGTTTCCCGACTTCGGAGGAGTGCTTCTTCAACGAGTTGCAGGAAGGCGCACGCTATACCGTCAACTGCGGTACGGCTGCCGGTGTGTCGACTACTGTGCGTCCCCGCTAATTGATGGACAGATTTATCGCAAGATACGTGATGGTAGCACTCTCCGTTGTGGGGAGTGCTATCTTGCTATTCTCTTGTGAGCGTGAAGAAGAACCCGAATCGGAGGCCCGGATAGAGATGATAATGACCGAGTACAGCGAAAACCTGTCGGTCGTCATGTCGCAGAACGGCCGCCGGTCGTACCATTTCAAAACCCCGCTGCTCGAAGGTTATTCGCTGGCGCGCGAGCCTTATCGCGAATTCCCCAAGGGGGTGGAGATGACTACCTATAAGGACGATTCGCTCTCGTCGGTCGATGCCGTGCTGACGGCCAACTATGCGATCCATTACGAGACCCGCGACCTGTGGGAGGCGCGGGGAAATGTCGTGGTCGAGAAATCGGACGGCAAGAAACTCTATACGCAACAGCTGTTCTGGAACGCGCGAACCAAGAAAATCTATTCGAACGTCGATTCGAAAATCGTGCAGAACGACGGCCGCGACGTGTTCATCGGCGAAGGTTTCGAGTCGGACGAGGAGTTCAAGGACTGGCGCTTCCGCCGTATGAAAGGGCGCATGGAGGTCGAGGTCAAACCTAACGAATCAGATTCTACGGCTGTGCCCGAACCTGCCGGCCGGACTTCGGATTCGCCCCGCCCTGCGACAGACCGGCCTGCCGCTCCGGTTGCGGCGCAGCCTGCGGCACCGCTTTCCGAGGAGCCGCCTTTGGCTGCACCAGCTGTCCGCCCCGACGGGGAGGAGGAGCTCCGCCCGGCCGAACCGGTCGGTGAAATCCAGCCCCTCCGGCGTGCCGTACATGCGGACGAAGCGGGGGAGTAACCCAAAATAAACAGGACGATGCTTACTTCGGTCATACTGATTATCTTAATGCTGTTGTTGTCGGCATTTTTTTCGGGCATGGAGATCGCTTTTACGAGCAAGAACCGCCTGAAGCTGGAGATCGACCGCAAACAGAGCCGCATGTTCGACCATATCGCGGAGATTTTTTCCCGCCACCCCGGGCAGTATATCACCACGATACTGGTGGGCAACAACATTGCCCTGGTCATCTATTCGCTTTACATGTCGTTGCTGCTGCGCGGCATCTTCTATGCGCTGGGGTGGGAAAGCATCGCCCGCAACGGTTCGGTCGCCATCGAAACGGCCGTGTCGACCGTCATCATCATCTTTGCTGCGGAGTTCCTTCCCAAGTCGATCTTCCGCAACAACCCCAATTTCTATTACCGTGCCCTGGCGCCGGTGATCTATTTCTTCTACCTGCTGCTCTATCCGATCGCCCGTCTCACGACGCTCATCTCGCATGGCATCCTGCGCCTGGCGGGGCGCCGTGTCGAGGAACGGGCCGTGTCGCACAGCTTCGGCCGCGATGACCTCGCGGCACTGCTCGATACCAATACGTCGGAACCGCGTCCCGAGCCGGACAACGAGTTCAAACTTTTCCAGAATGCGTTGGATTTCGCCGACCTGCGGGTTCGCGACTGCATGGTGCCGCGTGTGGATGTCGAGGCGGTGGATATCGACGACACGTCGATCGGGCAGCTCACGGCGCGGTTCGTCGATTCGAAATATTCGCGTATTTTCGTCTGGCGCAAGAGTATCGACAACATCGTCGGTTATGTCAATTCGAAGAGTCTGTTCACGCGCCCGGCCAATATCGCCGACGTGATGATGCAGGTCAATTTCGTGCCCGAGACCATGCCGCTGCAGCTGATGTTGCAGAATTTCATCAAGCACCGCAGCAACATCGCTGTGGTGATCGACGAGTTCGGCGGGACGGCGGGCGTCATTTCGCTCGAGGACGTGCTCGAACAGATTTTCGGCGAGATAGAGGACGAACACGACATACCCGACCTTACCGAAAAGCAGGTCGGCCAGGACGAGTATGTCCTCTCCTGCCGGCTGGAGGTGAAATACCTCAATGAAAAATACGGGCTGGGGATCGAAGAAAGCAAGGAATACGATACGCTGGCGGGCTTCATCATCTTCAATTACGACGGGATCCCGACTGCCGGGGAAACGGTTTTCATCGGCGGCCTGCAGTTGCGCATACTGCGTACGACGCGTTCGCGTATCGAGCTGGCGAGGGTCAAGAAATTGTAGGAATTTTTATATTATAATAAAGGCCTTTTCCGAATAAATTTTACTACCTTTGACTGCTAATTCGAAACAAACGAATAATTAACGATTTATATGGCAAGTTTAAACACTCTTCGCACCAAGTTCGGCATCGTGCTGTCGATTGTCATCGCAGGCGCCCTCTTGGCTTTCATTCTCTCCCTGAAGACCGAAATGGGCTTCTCGGGTAACGACCCCCGGGTCGGTGTCATCAACGGTAAAAAAATCAACTATTCGGAGTACTACAACCAGTACGAGCAGATCAAGGCGCAGAGCGGCGCCCAGGAGAGCGACGAACAGCAGTCCGCCATGCTCGCCAATGCTGCATGGCAGGCCCTGATCGGCAAGTATGTGCTGGAACCCGGTTTCGACAAGATGGGGCTGCGCGTTACGGAACCCGAGCGTCTGTCGATGGTCAGCGGCCAGCATCCGTCGCAGGCGTTCTACAACGCCTTCGCCGATCCCCGCACGGGTGAGTACAACGTGGCTGCCGTCGGACAGTTCCTCGCGCAGGCCGAAACGAATGCGCAGGCACAGCAGGCGTGGGCGCAGCTCAACGAGCAGGCCCGCATGGAGCGTGAGATCGCCAAGTACCTCGGCCTGATCAAGGGCGGTGTATATGTCAATGCACTCGAAGTCGCGAACGGTGTGAATGCGGCCAACAATACTTATTCCGGGAAATGGGCCGGCAAGAAATATTCGGCTGTCCCCGATTCGCTGATCCAGGTGAAGTCCGGCGACATCAAGGCATACTACAACAGCCATAAGGATATGTTCAAGCAGACCCCCTCGCGTACGCTGTCGTATGTCGTGTTCGAGGTTACCCCCACGGACGACGATATGCTCGCTCTCGAAAAGAGCGTTGCCGAGGTGGGCGCACAGTTCGCCGCTACGGAGGAGCTGAAGTCGTTCGTACGTGCCAACCGCAACGGCAAGATCGCCGATACCTATGTTTCGGCGGCTCAGCTTTCGGAGGACGAGGCCAAGGCACTGCTGGCGGGTGAGACTTACGGCCCCGTGCTGAAGAACAACCAGTGGACGATGGCCCGTGTGCTGGATTCGAAAATGGTGCCCGATACGCTGGGAATCCGCCATATCGTGCTGCCCTATACGCAGGAGGCGCTGGCCGACAGCCTGCTGACGCTAATCAAGGGCGGTGCCGATTTCGCACAGCTCGCCTCGCAGTATTCGGTATACGAAGCTACGGCAGCCGACGGCGGCGAAGTGGGCGTGGTGCCCTTCTCGGCTTTCACGGGCGAATTCGTTGCCGCGCTGGCCAATGCCAAGCGGGGGGACGTGGTGAAGGTCGCTTCGGGCGATGCCATCCAGCTGATGCAGGTGTACCGTGCCGACAAACCTTCGAAGCACATGCAGGTGGCGACGATCACCTATCCCGTCGAGGCCTCGGCTGCGACGCGCCGCAATGCCCACAACCTGGCCGGCACTTTCTCGGTGAATGCCAAGGGCTCGGTCGAGGCGTTCAATAACGCCGCTTCGGAAGCTGCCGTTACTCCCCGTGTCGCCTCGCTGGCGCAGGGCGAGCGTACGATCCGCGGCCTGGAGGATTCGCGTGAGGTTGCCCGCTGGGCTTACGGTGCCAAGACGGGCGATCTTTCGGAAATCTTCACCGTCGGCAACGACTATGTGGTCGCTACGCTGACCGAGATCGATGACAATGAGTATACCCCGGTCGATAAGGTGGCTGCGCAGGTTCGCGCCCAGGTTCTCCGGGACAAGAAATACGATTATATCACCAAGCAGATCGCCGGTACGACGCTCGACGAGCAGGCTGCCAGCCTCGGTTCCGAGGTCGCCGATTTCGACGGCGTGACTTTCGGTGCCTTCTATGTGAACGGCCCGGGCGTCGAGCCCCGTCTGGTAGGCGCCATCGCTTCGACGACGGAGAAAGGCGTCCTTTCGGCTCCGGTGAAGGGCATGTCGGGAGTTTATGTCTTCCAGGTGGATGACATCCAGACTTCGGACAAGCAAACTGCCGAGGGCGAGAAGGTGCGTGCGCAGGCCATGGCCGAGAGCATGGCACAGCAATTCTCGGTGCAGGCCATCCAGCAGATGGCCAAGATCCAGGATCTGCGCGGCGAATATTTCTAAGCCTCGGATAAAAAATCGAATACAGTTTTCGAACGCCGGAATATTCCGGCGTTCTTTTTGTTATTTTTGCGTATATTTAAAAGTCGTATCAAAACATATCGCATACTATTATGAATAATTTTGTTTATCACAATCCGACGAAACTTGTTTTCGGTAAGGGGCAGATCGCCCGGCTCGCAAAGCTGATTCCTGCCGGCAAGAAGATTATGATTACCTTCGGCGGCGGCAGCGTGCGCCGTAACGGCATTTACGACCAGGTCGTCAAGGCCCTCGAAGGCCGTGACTGGGTCGAATTCTGGGGCATCGAGCCCAATCCGTCGGTCGAGACCGTCCGCGAGGCCATCGCATTGGGGCGTGAGCACGGCTCGGAGTTCCTGCTTGCCGTGGGCGGCGGGTCGGTCATCGACGGTACGAAGCTGATCGCTGCAGGGCTGCTTTATGACGGCGACCCGTGGGAGATCGTCCTAAAAGGGCAGGCGGATAAAACCGTTCCCCTCGGGACGGTCCTCACGATGTCGGCGACGGGATCGGAAATGAACAACGGCTCGGTGATCTCGTGCCATGAAACGAAGGAGAAATTCCCGTTCAACGGCGACTACCCGCTCTTTTCGATCCTCGATCCCGAGGCCTTGTTCTCGCTGCCGCAGAAGCAGATCGCCTACGGCTTGGCCGACACCTACGTGCATGTGCTGGAGCAATATATGACTACGCCCGGGCAGTCGCGCCTGATGGATCGTTGGGCCGAAGGCATTCTGCATACCGTGATCGAGATCGCACCCCGGATCCGTGAGAACCAGCACGATTATGCCGTGATGTCGGAGTATATGCTTGCGGCAACCCTGGCGCTGAACGACATGATCCGTATGGGAGTGGCGCAGGACTGGGCGACGCATATGATCGGGCATGAGCTGACCGCACTGCACGGGCTGACGCACGGTGCGACGCTCGCCATTGTCATCAACGGTACGTTGCGCGTGCTGTGCGGACAGAAGCGCGGCAAACTCCTGCAATACGGCGAACGGATATGGGGTATCACCGACGGTTCCGACGAGGAGCGTATCGAGCGGACGATTGCAGCCAACGAGGAGTTCTTCCGTTCCCTGGGGCTTTCGACGCATCTTTCGCAGGAGGGCATCGGCGAGGCTACGATCGCCGAAATCGAACGCCGCTTCAATGCTGCGGGCAGCAGGTTCGGCGAGGCGCGCAATGTCGACGGGGCGATGGCGCGCAGGATTCTGGAAGCCTG
>UMEI01027821.1_pt1 | contig 10648 bp, 9 predicted proteins | sample 1964711 | NCBI WGS metagenome assembly UMEI01 (sample SAMEA4836016, study PRJEB28245) | human gut metagenome | biome: gut microbiome; material: fecal sample | place: Denmark | collected 2008 | reverse complement strand
TACTCCTCATTTAATGTGCCATCCTTATCACGTCCCAATATGGAATCATCATCAATTGGCATCCCGCAGCACTGACAAATCAGCTTTCTGGGGTCTCCCAAAAGCGTATTGATGGAAACATCAAATTCTTTCGATAAGAGCTTAAGCGTATCCGTATTGGGAACTGTATCTCCATTTTCCCAACGTGATACTGCCTGCCTTGTAACCATGATTTTATCTGCCAGCTCGTCTTGTGACATTCCTCTTTCTGTACGAAGTTTCAAAATAATATTTTTTGTTTCCATAATCATCACCTCCGTTATCTTTATCATATCGATAAATCTGCAGTCTGAAAAGCAACCTGCTGTTGCCATAAATATTAACAGCTGCAAATGATAACATTACACACACTGCAATCTGAATCGGCCAATGAAATGTAAAATATGACAATTTATTTTCCATATAAATTTTCACACCAACCAAGGCTGCCACCCCTACAGTAAACAACATTCCCATCACACACATAAAATAATAACTACCTTCTCCAAAAAGCATTAATTTCATTTGTTTATCCGTCATCCCGATACTTTTCATAATATCAAATTCTTTTCTCCGAGCGTACATCCCGGTAAATACGACGTTACAATAATTGGTCAATCCCGCAATGAATAATATGATGCTTATAGCACCTAGGAGAATTCGATTTCCTCTCATATATGTTTCTTTTTGTTGCATCAGGTCTGATTTACAGATAACAAAAACTCCTGCTTCGCCTGTGCCTTCATCCATCGATACTTCTGTCATTTCGGATCGTTTCTTATTTTCCTCGGATATCAGCTCGCTGATCTGTGTTTTCACATAAGGTTCTTTTTCCGGATCAGCAGTTAATTCCATTGCTAATATCTTTTTCTCAGTTGGTATCTTTTGAAAGCCTTTCTCACTGATAAAATAATATATGCTGCCTTCTCTACCATGCCAGGATTGATGTATTTCTGGGAAATTATCACTTTGCCTGTCTAAATAACCACATAGAGTAAATGTTTCGGATTCCTTTTGAGGAAATTCCTCTTCCTGTTGTTTCTCTTTATTCTCAGAATTACTTTGTTCTTTTCTAAGAATCGCATCTTCTCTTGAAAGCAAAGTTTTAAAGTATACCGGTTCGCCAATTGCCTCATCTGCAAGTTTTTGCTGTTCCGGAGTCAGCATATGATCATGTATGACTAGCACGCCATTCCCTTCTTCCAAAGATTTCACATCAATATTGAGTTGATTATCCTGAACGTATTTCTTAAGCGACAAGATTTGATTTTCATTTAAAACCTGTACCGTATCCCAACTGAATCCTTCCACCATATTGTCATTTGTAAGATCTGAAAGCCCCTCGTCATAAGGACGAATTCCTTTCTTAGACATAACCGTAGTTACATAAGCTCCTTCAATCAGATTTGAATTTTCCCAATCAATACCATCTATCTTGTGTAGTTTTTTCTCCAACTCTTGAGAGATTGGTGAAAATTCATCATAATCATTGTCATACAACAGTTCCACACCGTCTCCCTGTGTCAGTAAAGGATCAACATCGATTTCTCTGGTTTTATATTCTTCCCCACATCCCTGGCTTTTCCCGAATTCGCTAAACTCTCCTGCCAACAAAAAATCAGGACGTTTTTCAAGAAGATGCTTATAATCGCATCCATTTGTAAGTACATTCATTAAAATAAAAGACAGGACTCCTAAAAATATGGAAAGGCTTGTAATGATAAATCGTGCTTTATGTCGTGTTATATTTCCCCATGCAATATAAAACATTTCTCCTATTTCAGAACGTTTCAACACCATTTCCACAGGATGTTTTCTTTTTCTGTTAAGCTTATTTCCATCATAAGTGGCACTCTCAACGCAAGACAGAGTCGTTATTTTTCTAATAACACCTTCCGATGCTATCCACAGAATTCCATTTACAAATAGAACAGAAATCAAAAGAATCCACGGCCTGAAAAAGGAAAGTATCGTGTTTCCTCCCATTTCCTGATAAAAATGAAAGCCTAATATTTTCGGTATAAATAAAATCAAAGCCAATGCAGAAATCAAGCTTCCCAAAGCAGAGCCTTTTAACATGAGTGACCGCATTTGTTTCCGGTAAATTTTCGTAATCTGTCTTTCTGTAGCTCCAATTGTATGGAGCAGTCCGAGATTTTGAATATCTTCACTCATGGATATCCAAAGGACATTGCTCACAAGGAAATATATTCCGCACAAAATCCCCAGCATTCCCAATATCACCATCTCATATCCACCTGCGAATTTAGAAACGGCAGTATATTGTGCTGTATCAGAAACGTATATCTTCTGATATGCACTCTTCATCGGCAATGTCTGATATAATTTTTCCTCTGTTTTACTCCTGTTTAAATGATCACTCTGACTGAAAAGTAACGTATAAGGTCCTTTTTCCAGACTCAACTCATTAATTTTGTCATGTGAAATGTATCCGATTGACAATTCATTTCCATAGTCCGTATACCAGCCACATAGTTTGAATTTTTCTTTCGAATGTTCGAACACACCTTTGTATACATCTAAGTTTATTTCCATTCCTTGTTCTGGTTCAGAGATACCAAGTTTTTTCAATGACCGCTCAGATAATAGGATTTCGTCTTTCGCCTGAGGGTAGCTTCCAATCACATTGGTATATGCAGGCTTCAAAAAAGAGTTCCAGCTTTCCAAGTCAGCCCAAACTACGTTGCATATCGTTTTTTCATTATTCTTAGAAATGTCTGTAGCTTCACCTACAAAAATACTTTTCCCAACTTGTTTTATATAATCCAGTTGTTTTAATTTTGCATATTGTTCTTCTGTTCCATCTTCTATTCTGCCCGAAGAAGCAGCTCCATTTTCTCTGATTAATCTTATTTCTTCTGCCTGTATTTTTCCAAAAGAGATTCCGAATACCATGGTAATCGCAACAATACCGATTATGATCGAGCAAAACAGAATCGTATTTCTCACCTTTTTTGTGCCTGCAAAATTCTTAGCCAGAAATCGGATTATGTCTTTATTGTTATTTGGAATGTTCTTATGAAACATAATGATACCTCCTAACAATCGTTACAATCTCTTGTATAGATTTTCCCATCGGACATACGTATTACTCTGTCTGCCATCTGTGCTACTTCCTCTTGATGAGTTACGATCAATGTCGTCTGATGGAATCTTGCGGCACAGGATTTTAGTAATCCCACAACTTCCATACTTGTAACAGAATCCAGATTTCCAGTCGGTTCATCCGCAAGGACAATTGCCGGTTTCGTTAATAATGCCCGCGCTATAGAAACTCGCTGTTGCTGCCCACCGGACAGTGTTGATGGGAAACGTTCTAATTTATCTTTTAGTCCAAGTGTTTCTACAATTTCATTGAAAAAATCCACATCGATTTCCTTACCATCCAGTCGCATCGGAAGAACTATATTTTCGCGTATGCTAAGAGAAGGTATCAAATTATATTGCTGAAATACAAATCCGATATTTCTTCTTCTGAATATCGTTCTTTCTTCCTTGTTAAGATCTTTTAAACTTGTATTTCTGATCCAGACACCTCCAAAATCCGGAGTGTCAAGACCGCCCAAAATGTTCATAAGTGTTGTCTTTCCACATCCAGACGTACCGACAACTGCTATAAATTCGCCCTCTTCTACTGTTAGTGACACACCATCTAAAGCACGCACTTCATATGTATCGGATGTATAATATTTTTTAAGATTTATGGCTTTAATTATATCCATCTTTTCTGTAACCCCCTTTCGCAAATGCTACATTTTTTCAGCCATACTCTATTTTACATGGTACATCTTACAAACTTCTTACAAGGTGCATATGAATTGTCTATATCGGAAGATTCACCTCTATAAGGAACCCTGGATTCATTTGTTTTGCTTTTATCATCCCTTTTTGTAATAAAACAATCTCTCTGGAAAGATATAAACCAATTCCGCATCCTTCCTGACCTCTTGCCTGTTCACCTCGATAAAATCTTTGAAAAATTTTGTTTTCTTCTCCGTCTTTTATCCCGATTCCATAATCTCTTATCTGAATTTTATAAAACATTTCCGTTTGTTTCATTGTGATATCAATCGTACTGTTGCTTTTGCTATATTTGACTGCATTATCAAACACATTATAAAATGCCTCACACATCCAGTTTTTATCATGTTCGCAAATGATTTTCTCCGGCAATTCTACTTGAAAAAAGATACCTTTATCTTCTGCCTTTTTTTGTATTTGCCCTAATGCATTTAGAATTGTTTCGACAAGATTTTCTTTTTGCATGTGAATTTGTATGATTCCTTGCTCTAATCGAGCAGTTTTTATAAAGCTTTCCACTAAAAAACATAATTGTTCTTCACTCGTTCGCAAGTCTTTCATGTATTCTGTATTCAATACTTCTTGCGTTTCATCCAATGACTCTTGCAGCAATTCTGTATAATTTTTTATATTCGCCAGCGGTGTCCTTAGTTGATGCGCAATCTCAGAAATCAATTTTTGTATCTCATATTGACTTTTTTCGGCCTCTTTTCTTCTTCCTTCTAACATTTCCTGTAAACGGATTAACTGATTGGCCGTTTTAGAATAAAGCGTTTCCTTCCCTATATCAGAATCATTTAAGTCATTGCCATTTATTAAAGATTCGGTCAGTTTATATATTTTGTTCATTTCCTTTGTTCTAAAATGATTTTCAACTAAATATACAGTGCTTCCTCCGAGTATGAAACCTACTAAAAATACTGTGAAAATTGCTACAGCCATGCTAATCTCCCATTCTATATCCCATTCCAAATACATTACTGATAACATTCGATGAATCATTTAGTTTCTTTTTCAATCTGCTGATCATAACGCTAATTGTGTTAGGATCAATGAATTCACTATCGATTCCCCATATATTTTCCATTATCATCTCTTTTGTAAGAACCTGATTCTGGTTCATAATAAAATATTCCAAAAGCTGATACTCTTTGAGTGTTAACGATATTTCTGTTTTTCCTACAAAAACCTGTTTTCTATCCGAATACAAGATAACTTGCCCGCACATAAAAACATTTTCATTTGATTTTCTCTTCAAAACAACTTCCATACGTTTTAACAATACCTTTATTGAAAATGGTTTGACCACATAATCATCTGCTCCTATATCAAACGCTTTTAACATATCTTTTTCATCATCTTTTGCAGTTAAAAAAATTGCCGGGATTCTTCCATTTTTTTGAAGTTCCTGATATAGATTTATTCCATCTCCATCCGGTAATCCAATATCTACAATCAACAAATCTACAGAACTATCTATATTTTTAATTGCTTCTTTTCTTGAAGCAGCAAGAATTGTTGTATAACCTTGATTTTGCAATGATGTATCTAAGGCTTTTCTCAACAAATTGTCATCTTCTATAATTCCTATTACCATACACACCTCCTGATTTTTCTAACTTATATATTAAAAAATGTCCTTGCATTCTTACCGTTATGTAAAAAAGCAGGATATATCCTTTTTTCGAGAACATATCCTGCCTGATATTTTATGACCTCAACATCATTTTGTCTGTTTACTTTTTATCCCGGGTTTCCATCAGAATTACAATCCCGGAACCAAATGTAATCTTTACTTCCTCTTCTTCGAACTGGTTACTGACACACAGACTGTCATAAGGTGTGAGCTGATGACCATGAAGCGGATATTTCGCACCTTCAATGCTCAAGCTGTAAATCTCCTGTCCTAATGGGAATATTGAAAAATACGGTCCATATGCGTCCTCGCGACGGATCACTGTGTCGCCGCCAATCAGGCGAATCTTATTCTGGGAATCCAGAATGACCGCATCAACCCCCGCTTTAAATGGAATTGTGAGTGTCTGTACATTTGCCCACAGATGGTCAATTCTTCCACCGGTCGCGCCGAGGATATAGATTTCACTGGCTCCAAGTGTCATTGCCAGGCGAATTGCGATTTCTGTATCTGATGCATCTTTTACCGGATTAAATTCGCGGATCGGAACTTTCGTCTCATTGCGGTAATAGTCTCCGATTTTCTGGTCTACACTGTCGAAATCTCCAACAATATAACTTGGAAGTATCTTATGATGATAAAGAAATTCCATTCCCTTATCAACACCAATAATAAACTGACTGTCCAGTGTTTCAAGTTCTGATAATACAAATGATTCCTCTAACTCTCCACCACTTACAATCACAATTTTCTTACTCATAAGTCTTCAAAATCTCCATCATCGCTTTTGTATTTTCTGCCGGGTCTCCTTTAAATACTGCTGAACCGGCTACAATAATATTCGCTCCTGCATCCAGTACTTCTTTGACATTTGTCTGATAGATTCCTCCATCGACCTGGATATCTACGGAAAGTCCCTGATCTGTGATCATTTTTCTCGCCTCACGAATCTTATCCAGAGATTCCGGAATAAACTTCTGTCCTCCAAATCCCGGATGTACACTCATGATCAGTAACATATCAATGTCTTTTAACAGATCCTCTACTTTTGAAACCGGTGTTTCCGGGCAGATAGAAAGTCCTACTTTCATTCCACACTCACGAATCTTCGCAATTGTAGCGTTCACATCTTCACAAGCTTCCAGATGAATCGTCACGATATCGGCTCCTGCTTCTCTAAAAGCCTCCACATAACGAATTGGTTCCTGCACCATAAGATGTGCATCCATAACCTGGTCTGTTGCATTGTGGATAGATTTTAATACCGGCATTCCAAAGGAAATGCTTGGCACGAACATTCCGTCCATAACATCAAAATGCAGATATTTTGCACCATTATCCTCTGTAATTTTCATCTGCTCTCCAAGAACTTTAAAATCTGCCGACAATATTGACGGCGCTAAAATGTAATCCATAACTAGTACCTCCTCTTATTTTTTAATTCCTCATATAACTCTTTATAATCTTCATACCTGACAGCATGGATCTTTCCTTTTTCGACGGCTTCTTTCACAGCACAACCTGGTTCATGAATATGATCACACCCATTAAATCTGCACTGACCTTCATATAGCTCAAACTCCGGAAAATAATATTTCAACTCTTCTTTTTCAAAATCATTCACATATAATGAACTGAATCCAGGCGTATCCATAATATAAGAATCTTCATCAATCATAAATAATTCTGAATGTCTTGTCGTATGCTTTCCTCGCTCAATCTTTCTACTGATACTGCCGGTTTCCATATTGGCCTTTGGATTTAAAAGATTGATAATTGACGACTTTCCGACCCCGGAAGGACCAGCAATTGCTGTAGTCTTACCTTCCAGCATCTTGCGCAAAGTCTCCATATTCTTTTCTTCTTTTGCACTGACAAATATAAGCTGGCACCCACATTTTTCATAGATTTCCGCCAGTTCCGATAATTTTTCTTCAGAAGCAATATCCTCTTTATTAAAGCACAAAATCACCGGTATCTCTTTCGTCTGCATCATAACAAGAAATCTGTCAAGCAGGTTAAAATGCGGGCTTGGCTTTGCCGCTGCAAATACGACCAGTGCCTGGTCAATATTAGCAACTGCTGGTCGGATCAATTCATTCTTTCTCTCAAAAATGTTTATAATACTTCCAGTCTTTTCCACTTCACTTAAAACTTCGATTTCTACGTCATCGCCTACCAGTGGTTTTTTCTTATCCTTGCGAAAGATTCCTTTCGCTTTACATTCATAAACACCGGATTCTACTACATGAACGTAGTAGAATCCGGCAATTCCTTTTACTATCTTTCCCTGCATCTTTTTCTATATCCTATTGCTGACCGCTGTCACTTCCACTTCCACTGCCGCTGTTGCCATTGTCCGTATTTCCACCAGTATTCGTGTTATCAGACGGTTTCGGTCCACGGCTTAATACATAAGTGATCGTGCTGCCTTTCGATACACTTCCTGAAGCCGGGCTCATAGAAATGATTGTTCCCTCTTCATAGTTACTGCTGTATTCATCTTTCTGCTTACTTGCATTCAAACCGTTCTGAGATGCCCATGACAGAAGTTCTTCCTCATCTTTTCCTGCAAAGTTCTGGATACTTACCTTATCGCTGCCACTGCTAAGTACCAGATTGACGGCTGTTCCGGCTGATACTTTTTTACCAGGTGTCACGCTCTGAGAAATAACATTCCCCTTTGCTACACTGTCATCATGCTGGGTGCTGGTAGATCCTACAGTAAGTCCTGCTGCCTGAATCTCACTTCTGGCATCTGCTTCAGATTTTCCACGCACATCCGGTACTGTCTTCTTCTGAGCTCCCTTACTTACAATCATCTTAATCTGCGTGTCTTTTGCTGCCTTGGAATTTGCTGCAGGTGTTGTACTGATTACATTACCTTCAGCTACATTATCATCATACTGAAATTCTGAAGTAGGTTTAAATCCTGCATCTGTCAATTTTTCCTGAGCTTCATCCTCACTCATGCCAGATACATCCGGCACAATAATCTCTTTTCCAATTAATGCGGAACTTACAACTACATGAACGGTTGAATGTTTCTTTACCTTTGTTCCGACTTTTGTCTTCTGCTCACTGACTGTTCCTTCCTCATACTTCTCAGAATCTTCTCTAGAGTCAACTTTGATTCCAAGGTTCTTATCTTTCAGTGCTTTTGTTGCTTCTTCTTCTGTCATTCCGACAATATCAGGTACTTTTACTGTATCTTTGTCTGATGAATCTTCTGTTGTTGTTCCGGATCCAATAGATTTAAAAATTCCTGCTGCTTTTCCGACTGCAAAAATCAAAATAAATGCAATGATCAGTGCCACTACAATCATTAGAATCTTCATGACCTTGTTCATATGTGGATTAACTTCTTCTGCGCCTTTTCTGCCATCATAATCGTCATCATCGTACTCTTCGTCGTCATCATCATAACGGTCATCACCATAATCATCGTCATAGTCATCGGCGCCATAATCATCGTCATCTCCGTAATCATCATCATAGTCGTCATAAGAACTTCTGATATCATCCAGTTCATCATCTGTGATAATCACTGTATCTGCATTACGAAGTGGCGGAATTTCAACAAAATCCCCGTCCGGATCCATCATAGATCTCTTCAGATCTCTTGTCAGATCTGCTGTACTTGCATAACGTCTCTCACTGTTCTTCTGGGTACATTTTAAAATAATCTGCTCCAGGCTGTACGGAATATCCGGTGCATACTCTGACGGAGGTGTGATTTCCTGCTGCAAATGCTTCATAGCAACTTCCACTGTTGACTCTCCGTCAAATGGTACTCTTCCGGTTACCATCTCATATAGTGTGATACCAATTGAATAAATGTCACTCTTCGCATCACTATAGCCGCCTCTTGCCTGTTCCGGAGATGTATAATGAACAGATCCCATTGCATTGGAACTGATCGTATTAGAAGTAACAGCCTTGGCAATCCCAAAATCAGTCACTTTGACCTTACCATCTCTGGATATCATAACATTCTGAGGTTTAATATCACGATGTACGATACCTGCCGCATGTGCTGCTCCGATACCATTGCACATCTGAATTGCAATGCTAATGACTTCTTTATGGGAAAGCTTTCCCTTCTTTTCAATATATTCTTTTAAAGTGATGCCCTCTACCAGTTCCATCACCATATAATAAAGTCCCCGGTCCTCTCCGACATCATACACATTTACGATATTCGGATTCAGAAGTCCTGCGGCTGCCTGCGCTTCTGAATGGAATTTACGGACAAAATTCTCGTCTTCGCGATATTCTTTTTTCAATACTTTGATCGCGACATAACGGTTCAGCATTGTGTCTTTTCCCTTATAGACATCTGCCATACCACCGGCACCAATTTTGCTCAGTACCTCGTATCTCTTTCCTAATACAATACCATCTTTTACCATGCACTCACCTCATCTGCAAGCGGCTCAGCTAAAACAACCCCTATGTTATCTCTCCCGCCATTGCTGTTTGCTTTTTCGATCAACATCTGTACTGCCTCGACGATGTCTCTCGCTCCCTTTACAATATCAAACATATCCTCATCTTCAACCATATTACTGAGACCATCGGTACACATCAGGATCATATCCCCCTTTTTCAGCCGATATTCGTAAATATCAGCCTCTACTTCTTCCTTGACCCCCATGGCTCTTGTAATAATATTCTTATCCGGATGATTCTTAGCTTCTTCTGCTTTTATACCTCCCAGACGAACCATCTCTTCAACAAGAGAATGATCCTTGGACAACTGTTTTATCTTATCACCAATCAGATAAAGACGACTATCTCCGACATTCGAAAAATATAAAGTATTCCCTATTACAGTAGCTATTACGAGTGTCGTTCCCATACCTTCTAACTTCACATCAGACTGTGCTGCCTGTATCAGCTTATGATTTGCTACAGACACAATACTCTTCAAGATTTCTTCCGGTTTATCAAGTTCTGTCTTTTCCAGTTCTTCATGGACAACCTTCACGGTATATTTTGACGCAAAATCACCCGCTTTATGTCCTCCCATTCCGTCTGCTACTACAAGCAGATTCGGAAAAGGACCTACCGGCTTATCTGTCACATAGACATAATCCTGATTCATCTCACGTTTTCGACCCACATCAGTCTTCGCATATATCTTCATCTGGTCTCTCCTCTTTTACAGCA
>UMEI01015323.1_pt1 | contig 10703 bp, 6 predicted proteins | sample 1964711 | NCBI WGS metagenome assembly UMEI01 (sample SAMEA4836016, study PRJEB28245) | human gut metagenome | biome: gut microbiome; material: fecal sample | place: Denmark | collected 2008 | reverse complement strand
ATGCCGGTGGCCTGCGCCCACAGCAACGACGCAGAGAACACGGCTGTCACAAGTAATAGTGCTTTCCGGGAAAAACGGTTAGTAGAAAAACTCATACACACTAATTTTAAGGTTAAAAAATAGGTTCGGTGGGTATCCCGGGGGAGGCCCCGCAGAAGGGCTGTCCCGCTGAAAACGAATTTAGGACGGGGCATCGGGATAAAAGTCCGCAGGGCACAACCAGGGGTCTGGAGTTACGATTTTTGCCTATTATGTACGATTTTATCCCGGATTTTTTGCCGGATTCGCACGGGGCATGGTAAAAAAGGCTGCGGAAGGCATCCCGCCCGGGCGGAAGGAGGGATAAAAAAGCCGTACGGCGGAAATTCCGCCGCGCAGATATCCCCCGACAGTAGCGTATCACGGCATTTTATCCTATATTTGCCGTATGGACGAAAAATTAGTGTTCCGGCGCGCCCGCCCCGCCGACGCGGCGCGCATCATGGAAATCATCCGGCAGGCGCAGGCGCAGATGCGGGCACTGGGAAGCCTGCAATGGCAGGACGGCTATCCGGCAGCGGCCGATATCGGACACGACATCGCTTGCGGCTACGGATGGGTCTTCGAGAAACCGGAGGCGGAAAAGAGCACCGAAGCGCGGGGAAGCGACGGCACGGGGGCTGCGGGTTTCCGTCCGGAAACGGCTGCCGCGCGGAAAATAACGGACACGGGGGAGGCCGGCGCAACGGGATCCGGCGCCGACGAAACGGCAGCGACGACGGAAGAGGCGACGGAAGCGACGGAAGAAACACGCAAAGCGCGGGAGATGCAGGAGACGCAGGAGGCACTGGAGATGCGGGAGACGCGGGAGACGCGGGAGACGCAGGAGGCACTGGAGACGCGGGAGGCACTGGAGATGCGGGAGACGCAGGAGATGCGGGAGATACAGGAGACGCAGGCAGCAAAAGCGGCCGCAGCCCAAGCCCAGGGTAACGTCGTCGCCTACGGCGCGGTGGTATTCGACGGGGAACCGGCCTACGACGCCATCGAAGGGGCCTGGCTCACCGACGGGGACTATGTCGTACTGCACCGCATGGCGGTGGCCGACGGCGAGAAAGGCCGCGGGGTGGCGACGGAGTTCATGCGGTGCGTCGAAGCGATGGCGTGCGGGCGCGGCACGGACAGTATGCGCGTCGACACCAATTTCGACAACCGTTACATGCTGCGTATGCTCGGGCGGCTGGGGTTCGTCTATTGCGGGAAGGTACGCTACCGGAGCGGCGAACGGCTGGCATTCGAGAAAACCCTCGGGACATGAGGGTATAAAACGAGGGAACCGGCCGCATGGCCGGTTCCCTCTTCAGGATGAGTGCGTCACTATGTCCTGAAACAACTCCCCGGGTGAAATATCATAATAATCACAAAGGTCAGCCAAGGTCGACAGCGTGATATCGGAACATCCGGCTTCGATCCGGCCGACATTCAGCCCGGTATCGAAACGCACGACTTCCTGAGTCAGGTTACGCCTTCGTCTGGCTTTCGCCAGCCTGTCAGCAACCTGCCCGACAAAAAAGTCATTTCGTCGCTGCCTTTTCATAGTGCAAATTACGCATTTATACCCTGATTTATAACTACAAATAAGTAGTTGGCAGGATGATACCGCTTCCACTGAAGTCCTGAGACGGATAATCCGCCGATTTCAGCCCGAATGCACTATAATCGCATCGTCCCGGAATATCCTGCAAACGATGACCCGGCCTTCACCCGGTTATAATGGACCATAAAAACAGGCCGTGCGAGATAACGCAGCAACCTGCCGTACCTTTCGGAATCCCCACTTCATATACAAATATACACAATAAGCGACTATTTGCTCCCTGTGAAGGGGATTCAAAATCCGGTTATTCGGCACAATACACAAAAAAAAGCGGGCTGCACCTTGCAGTCCGCCTTGCCGGCACGGCAATCCCGCCCTGGAAAGGAGGTTATTCCTCCTCCTGGTAATAGACCTTGTAGAACTTGCCCTTTTCGTCCTCGCCCTGCTCAAGCAGGTTGCGGTTGCCGTGGACATAGATATGGAAATTGCGGTCGAGCTTGATGACGCTCTTATAGGCGCGCGCCTGTTTCCTGACGGCGGAATCGGAAATGGCGAACTCATCCTCGATACGGATCTCGCGATCCTGCTCGTACTCCTGTTTGTAGCGTGTGAAGCTCTCCATGACCTCGGGCTGGCGGATCACCTTTTCGGAAAAGTCGTCGAGCGAAAAACTGTCCTGCTCCCTGAAGTATTTCATCGTCTCGTTGAGCATCTCGGCCTGGTCGGCCTTCGACACGTCGAACTCCGCGGGAAGGTGCCTGGTCACGTATTTCTTGCACATGGCCAGGATGTTGTGCGTGTTGTGATAGTTGTCCTGCCGCGGGCGGACATGCAGGAAATCGTCGATCCAGTAACGCGCTTCCGCCCGGTTGGTGTTGTCCACGACGCAGACGGCGAAGCCTTCTTCGCGCTCGGTATCGAACACGAGGCACCCCTTGTCCAGTTTGTTGATGTCGATCCCCTGGCAGGAGAAGATATGCAGCTGCCCGTCCTGCTCCCCGACATCGAGGAACGTACCGCGGGTCTCGGACTTGAAAAGCCCGACGGCATCGACCGCCTCGCCCCCGAAGCGGCAGCCGGTGAAATAGGCGACGTAAAATTCGCCGCCCTTGATCTGCGGGTGGGTACCCGCCTCGTAAAGGTGCCGGGCAAGGTTCACGGAGTTGTCGTAGAACGTCTCCCGGTCGTCGAACACCTTGCAGACGAAATTATAGACTTCGTTGCAGGCCAGGTCGGTTTCGTGGTGGAGGTTGTAGTACTCCTCGGATTTGAAACCTCCGGCGAAATAGGCGGTCAGGGTCTGCATCAGGCCCGTGTCGCCGACCTGCCCGGACAATGCGGGGGAGACGAGCAGGGGCTCGTCCTTGGCCTTGTTCCCGACGATATGCACGGCCAGCGCCGCGATCCGGGTATCTTCCGTATATATCATGGTTGTGAGCGGTTATTCGTAAAACGCAGGACAAAGGTGGCAAAATTTTCAGCCCCGGCCAAGGAATACAACCGTTATTTCCCGTGGCAGGCAGCTTGCACTCCCGATAATTTGCCTATTTTTGCAGGACGACAAATACCTGAAACCATGGAAAACAGAATCACTTCGCTGTTCGGCATACGCTACCCCATCGTCGCGGGCGGCATGATCTGGTGCAGCGGCTGGCGGCTGGCCGCAGCCGTGAGCGAAGCAGGCGGACTGGGGCTGATCGGCTCCGGCTCGATGACCCCCGACCTGCTGCGCGAGCATATCCGCAAATGCCGCGCGGCGACCGAAAAACCGTTCGGCGTGAACGTCCCGCTGATGTACCGCTACGCCGAAGAGATCATGGGCGTCATCATGGAGGAACGCGTGCCCGCGGTATTCACTTCGGCAGGCAGCCCGAAAACCTGGACGGCCCGCCTGCACGAAGCGGGATGCAAGGTGGCGCACGTGATTTCGAGCACGAAGTTCGCCCTGAAAAGCCAGCAGGCAGGGGTCGATGCCGTGGTAGCCGAGGGCTTCGAGGCCGGCGGCCACAACGGACGCGAGGAGACGACGACGATGGTGCTCGTACCCCAGGTGCGGCAGGCCGTGGCGATACCGCTGATCGCCGCGGGCGGCATCGCCACCGGGCGCGGTATGCTGGCGGCTTTCGCACTGGGCGCCGAGGGCATCCAGATGGGAACGCGGTTCGCGCTTTCGGAAGAGAGTTCGGCCAGCGACGCATTCAAGAAACTCTGCATCGGGCTGCAGGAGGGCGACACGATGCTCGCGCTGAAGAAGCTCAGTCCGACACGCCTGATCCGCAACGGCTTCTACCGTGCGGTCGAGGAGGCGGAGAACAGGGGTGCGACGGCCGAAGAGTTACAGCAGCTGCTGGGACGCGGACGCTCGAAACGGGGCATCTTCGAAGGCGACCTGACAGACGGCGAGCTGGAAATCGGGCAGGCAGCCTCGCTGATCCGCGAGCTGCCGACGGCGGGACGGATCGTCCGCGAAACCGTTGCGGAATACGAGGCCGGGCTGCAGGAACTTGTAAGGCAAGCCGGGCAGTGAGCAGCCCTTGCGACCGATGAGCAAGGGTACGCCCGATAATCCGGTGGGTTCCCGCCGGGCCGGTTCCAGAACCGGCATCCAGACTCCGGATGCCCCGCAAGTGAGGTCGAATGAAAATGGTTTATTATCGATCCAGACCTCCGGAATCGGGGCAGCCAAGGATGGAAATGGCAAGCCCCCGGCAATATTTTCAATCAGCCCCTGTCCGACAGGACTCGGCAGGCAGGAGTACAGGACATTTGTAGGTGCCCAGGATCAGCCTGGAACTGCAATAATGCGCAAAAATTCGGAGAATATTTTGCACGTTTGGAAATTTTGTTTACCTTTGCACCACGATAATACGGGAAAGAAGTACTTCCGACCGCAATTATCAGGATGGTGCCATAGCTCAGTTGGTAGAGCAAAGGACTGAAAATCCTTGTGTCCCCGGTTCGATTCCTGGTGGTACCACGAAGAGAAACAACCACTTACAGCGATGTAGGTGGTTTTCTTTTTGTCCTTTCCGTAGCGGTTTTATGGGTGTTTGGACAGGTTGTGTAAACCGCTGTGTAAACCATAAGTGCCACGATCGAGGTCGTTTGCTACAAGTCCAAAGTATTGGCTAACAATGAATCACCGCTAATGTTACGAATCACGAAAGACCGTAAACTGAAATATTCCAGTATCGGTGTTTCGGTCAATCCTGCATTGTGGGATTTCGAGAAAAACAGACCACGTAGAAATTGCCCTAATCGTTTGCATATCGAACGCCTTATTGCAGATAAAATAGAAGCCTATCGTGCAAAGATGATCGAATTGCAGTCCGAGAGTAAAGAGTTTACGGCAATATCATTACATGAACGAGTATCGGATAAAGCGATAAAACGCACGGTCGGCAAGGCGTTCCAATCTCAAATCGAGAATTTGAAACAAGCGGGGAGAGGCTATCCAGACTCGCACCGAACAGTACGGACATAAAAAAACCCGGAAGCGTCACGACTTCCGGGCCCAGAAATGAGTATTAACCACTAAAGCGGCTTCTGGTGAACCGCATGATGCAGAATTCTGCCTGCCTATTGTACAGGGTTCTTCAATTCGAACTTTTCGTAGAATGTACCGAACGAACCGGCACTTACGATATAACGGCAGTTGAAATAGTAAGTTTTGGTAGCCGCATCGTAATAGCTCGAGGCATCGGCATTCGACGAGGTGATGTAGACGGCGCCGTAAGTGCTGTCGTCGGCGCCGATGTACTGCTCGGGGACGGTAATGTTACCCTCTTCGTCGCAAATGAAGTTAAGTTCGATGCCTCCGCCCCAGTTCGGGATTTTATACATCGTAGTGCCTTCTTTCTGGTAAAGTTCGAGCCCGGGATCGACACCCGAGAACACGCTGTTGTAGGTATAATCGCCCGTACCCAGCAAATTCCACTTCACGACCTCCACATTGATGCCGAACAACGGACTGCCTTCTACCACTTTGTAGGGATCGGCATACTGCTCGTCCTCGATGGCCAGGCGCAGCGAAAATTCTCCGGATGCAGCTTCGTTGAGCGTGATCGACAACGTCGCGGTATCCTCGCCTGCGGCGAATTCTACGGAGGCAGGAACTACGAACAGGTCGCCCGTCTGAAATGCCGTGACGGGAACCGAAGCCGCCTGGGCGGTCTGCAAACGCATCACCGTGAGGTCGATCGTCGTGCCGGTCAGATCCTCGGGAGCTATTTCGTATTCGGACTCATTGAGTTCGGAGAAATACACCTGCATGCAATCCTCGGGAACAGAGGGCGCAGGCTTATAATCATCATCGTCCGAGCAGGCTGCAAAACCCAGCGAGAGTATCGCCACAGCCAGCATGTAGGCTAAATTACAGTAATATTTCATGTTGTTCTCTTTTTTCGGTTAGACACTGCAGTTATTCGATGACGTTTTCGACCGTATCCGACGGATCGGGGTTGTTCATACCGATCAGTGCGGGGTTGCTCGACCACTCGGTACGCGGGATCTGGCAGTTCCACCACGGAGCCCGTCCGTCGACCACGAAGCGGTAGCTATCCTCCTTACAGTTGGAGTTGGCCAGGTCGATACCCAGCGCCAGGCGCTTCTTGTACCAGAACGGAATGCCTTCGCCCCAGAACTCGATGCGGGCCTGCAGACCGATCTCGTTCTGGAAGGCTTTGAAATCGGCCGACTGGCAGTTGTAGGACGCATAGCGGTAGGTCTGCATGAAACTGTTGAGCAATGCGATACCGTTCGAGAGGTTCGAAGCCGCGGTAGCCTCGGCCTCGATCAGGTACATCTCCTCGACGCGCATGAGCGGGTGATCGACGGCATTACCCACCGTATAGGTCGTATAATTGCCCTGTCCGGGACGGAACTTGATGGCAACGAGCGAGCCGGGCAATTTGGTCGACGCCGCGGAGTTGGGGTCGAAGAACTCCTTGTAGTCCGGACGGCAACTCTTGTACTCGTAGTAGTCGAACAGCCCGGGATCGAGCCACGAGTGCTTGCGGAAGTCGTCGTCGCTGATCAGCGCATAGAGCTTCGAGTTGATAGCGCGCCCCACGCCCTTGCCGCCATAGTTCGTCCACTGTTCCTCGCCCGACATGTGAGCCATGAAGGAATAGAGGTTGTGAACCTGTTCGGAGGTCTGGGAGGTACACCACATCCAGGCTGAGTTGGAGGTTGCGCTGTTGAAGCCGGTCGTGGGGTCTTCCCACTGCTCCTGCGTCAACGGCGTATAATTGCTCTGGTCGATGGCTTTGCGGGCATATTCGGCAGCCTTTGCGAAAGCGCCGTCTACACCTGCGGAGCCGCGCTCGAGCCATGCACGGGCGCTGATACCGTATACGACGCTCAGGTCGGGCATGGTCTTCACCGTACGGGTGTAGTCGGCCAACATGCGCTCGGCACGCTCCAGGTCGGGGAAAATCACCTGGTCGTAAACCTCGTCAACCGTAGCGCGGGGATTACTTTTCGACTGTTCCTCGGTCGTATTCTCAGTGACGATGCAGCACGCCAGCCCCTTGATGTTCTCGGGGATCGTATAGTTCTTGACCTGTGAGCCCGTGCACTCCTTGGCCTCGAACAGACGTACCAGATCCAGGTAGAATTGCGCCCGGAAAGCGAGCGCGATACCCAGATAGGCTTTCTGCTCGTCGTTCATATCCTCCTCGGCGACCGCCGAGAGGGTGGAGATCACGTCGTTGCAGCTCTTGATCCAGCTATAATAGTTGTACCAGAACTGGTAGCCCGTCACATAGTCCTCGCTGAGGGCCACGTTGGTCATCCAGTTGGCGAACCAGTCGTAGCCCGAATTTCCGGCCACGACCATGTCGCCCGTCATGCTGGTCAGCGATACGTTGATCGCGGGGTAACCGAAATCCCAGGCCTGCGCGTAATTTTGACCGTAAAGAACCAACTGTGTGGGAATTGCGTTCACCATGGCCTGGAGCGCCGTAGTCGATTGGGCCACCTGGCCGGCCGTCGCACCGTTCGTGGGAAAAGTTTCCTTGATACAGCTGCTGAACGACAGCGAAGCCGCCGCCAGCGCCGAAACGGTTATATTTTTCAAATATCTTTTCATAAAATCTGATTTGTATGTACCCGTCAAAACTTAGAACTGAATGTTTATACCGCCCGAAATCGTACGGATAGGAGCATAGTTGGTGTAACCCGTGGTACCCGTGAAGCTGTAACGCGGATCGAATCCCTCGCGCTTCGACCAATAGTAGACGTTGTCGCAGGCCAGATAGACGCGGAGCCGCTCGACACCGAATTTACGGGTGAAGGAAACCGGAAGCGTATAACCTACCTGGATATTCGAAATGTTGAGATAAGAGGCATCCAACAGGAACCGGTCGGACAAGCTGGTGCTGGTGTCGTCGCCGTACTGGAAACGGGGAACCGACGCCGACGGATTTTCCGGGGTCCACGACTTGGCGATATCCTTATGGATGTTGGTGCCGCCCATCGAACCGTAAGGCGATGCCATGGCCGCAGCGTAACCCGAGTCGTAGCTCTTGCCGCCGATCTGGTAGGCGAACGCAGCCGAGATGTCGACGCCATAGAACTCGAAGGCCGTGGTGAAGCCGCCGTAGAGGTCGGGCAGGGACGATTCGCCCAGGTAGTTCGTAGCTTCGGAATAGGTCGTCGTGGTCGTGCGGCCCGTCACGTTGCCTTTGGCGTCCTTGACGTCCTTATACCACATCGAAAGACCCGTTTCCTGATCCACACCCGCATATTTGGGGATATACCACGTATAGTAAGACAAGCCTTCGCCCACGAATTTGTTGCCGTCGATATAGCCGTCATACCCTTCGACGGTCGCATTCTTACGCTCGGAAGCCAGCTTGGTGACCTTGTTTTTGTAGTGGGACATGTTCAGCGTGAGGTTCCACCGGAAATTCTTCGTCTGGATCGGGGTTCCGTGCAGGTCGATTTCGAAACCGCTGTTCCGCATGTCGCCGACATTGGCGTAGTAGCCCGAATAACCCATCGAAGGAGCTACCGAGAACCAGAACAGCATGTCCGAAGTCTTGCGGTTAAAATACTCAACGGTACCGCCCAGGCGGCCGCGGAAGAGTTCGAAGTCCACACCGGCGTTGATATTGGTGTTGGTTTCCCAGGTAATCAGTTCGTTACCTTTCTGCGAGAATACGATGGACATGTCCTCGCCCGACGGTTCGATCGAATAGTAGTCCACATAGAGGTAGTTCGAGATATTGTCGTTACCCTGCGAACCGACCGAAGCCTTGAGTTTGAGCATATCCACCCAATCGGCTCTGAACCACGATTCGCGGTTGATCAGCCACGCGGCGCTCGCCGACCAGAAATTACCCCAGCGGTGGTCGGGGTGGAAACGCGACGATGCGTCGCGGCGGTACGATCCGTTCAGGACGATGCGGTTGTCGTATTCGTACTCGACACGGCCGAAATAACCTTCGTTGTTGTATTCCGTCGTATAGGAGGCGGCGTTCTGCGTATCCACGACTGCACCGTTGAGCTCGTTGTTGTCGATCGAGAACATGTTCTGCTTGGCGCCGCTGAGCGTATAGCTCTTCAGGTTGTAGAATTCATGGCCGATCATCGCGCTGAAGCGGTGCTGCGTGCCGAACGTGTGGTTGTAGTTGAGCATCTGCTGCGCATTGACCTCGTAGGTACGCTGGTGCCCGACGACGACGCGGCCGGTACCGGCGAATTGGCCGTAGAAGGGATTCGTCACCGTATTGGAACGGGCTTCGTCGAGGTTCGTACCTATATTGACCGTCGCAGTCAGGTCGCGGTGCAGCTTGATGTCGGCGAAAGCCGTACCCGAGAAAGCGTTGCCGTTGGTGAGGGCGCTGTTCAGGCGGATGGCCTGCAAGGCATTGGAGTTGGGCAGGAACGGACGGTTCAGTCCGGCATTCATGCCGTCGCCGTAGTCGTACATTTTATACCCGTTGTCGTCCCTCATGATATTGCCGTTGCCGTCGCGCACGTAGACGGGGTAGATCGGAGCGATCTGGTTCGCAATGGCGAACACGTTGGTCGTACCTCCGGAGCCCGACTCGTCCTGCAGCGCCTTGCTCTCGTAGTGCGAATAGCTGGCGTTGGCCCCGACTTTCAGCCATTTCTTGGCCTGGTAGTCGGCGCGCAAACGGGCTGAGTAACGCGTAAAACTGGAATTGGCTACGATACCCTCGTTGTCGAGGTAACCCAGCGACGCATAGAAATTGGCGCGGTCGCTCGCGGCCGAAATATTTACATTGTATTCCTGACGCAGCGAAGTGCGGTAGGCCTCGTCCTCCCAGTCGTCGGGCCTCAGCCAGTAGTCCTGGCCGTTGTAAATGACTTTGCGGCCCAGCGTGGCGTTGGGGTTGATCTTGCCGTTCGTACCGATGAAATATTCGCCGTCGGGAACCGTATAAACCTGGTAGCCCAGACCGCCGGCGTTGCTGCTGGTGAGCAGGTTGTTGGCACGCATATGTGCCTGGTCGGCCGTACCGCTGGCCAGATAGTAGTTATACAGCGACTTGTAGTAGGTTTCGTAGTAATCCCCGGGATTATCTATATAATCGTAGAGCCGCGTGGCGCGGGAATTGACACCCCATTTGGCATCGAAGCTCACGACCGCCTCCCGGCCCTTGGCCCGTTTGGTGGTGATCATGATGACACCGTTGGCACCGCGCGCACCGTAGAGGGCGGTGGACGCCGCGTCCTTCAGGACGGTCAGCGTTTCGATATCCGACGTGTTGAGCATGTTCAGATCTCCCGAGTAAGGCACGCCGTCAATCACATAGAGCGGAGTCACGCCGGCCGAAATCGACGAGAGTCCGCGGATGAGAACCGTAGGTGTCGAGGTGGGATTACCCGACGAACTGGCTACCTGCACACCGGCTGCGGCACCGGCCAAAGCCTGTGCGACGTTCGAAACCTGGCGCTTGGCAATATCTTCGGCTTTCACGACGGTGGCCGAGCCCGTAAAAGCCTCTTTGGTCGTCGTACCGAACGCCACGACGATCACGTCGTCGATCGCCTGTGCGTTTTCTTTCAGCGTCACTGCGACATTGGTTTGCCCAGCAATCGCGATGGTTTCCGTATCATACCCGATGAACGAAACGACCAGTTTCCCGTTTGCAGG
>UMEI01035195.1_pt1 | contig 10760 bp, 11 predicted proteins | sample 1964711 | NCBI WGS metagenome assembly UMEI01 (sample SAMEA4836016, study PRJEB28245) | human gut metagenome | biome: gut microbiome; material: fecal sample | place: Denmark | collected 2008 | reverse complement strand
CTTCTGCATCTCTTCCAAATAGAATCTCCCCATCCGGCCTAAGCCTATCAACCCTGTCTTTATTCTGGTACTCATGATAATAGAATCTCACTATAAAATAAGCTTTTCTCTATATGATAGGAGAGAAAAATCTTAATTACCACACTAACATCTTATATTTTAGTCTCAAAAATACAAAATATTTTTATATCCTTGCTGATAAGGGTAGAAAAAAACATAACGTATATGTCAAATATTGTATCGATTTTAAGATTTTGATATAAAAATGTATTATTAAGTATTTGTTTGATGAAATATTGGTTGAAATTTTCGAAAATATTTTTGATATGAAATGTACTTGAAAAAATAAGAAAAATGATTGGTGGATTGGATATCATCGCTATTTTATAGATTGTCAAAAAAAATTTGGAAGGGGCTTTTTCGAATTTTGAATGATATTTTGGTTAAAGTCATTATAAAATGGTGCTTGTTGCAATAATATCGTTAAAGCTTATTAACAAGAAAGATGAAACTTTCTCGGAGTATCATTGTTATAGATTCAAAAGAGTTTTTTAATTATAATCTTTTAAAAACAGAAAGTATATGAAAAGATTTGTTCCTATTCTATTGGTATTGTTCTTATTTGCAGCGTGTGAAAAAGAACCCAATACGGATGATTTGGACGACAACTTCCTCGTCTATACCGATTATGACAAGACTGAAGATTTTGGTTCGTTTACCAAGTTTTACATCCCTGATAGTATTTTGCTGATTACAGATAGTAAAGAAGCCCAATACTGGAAAGATGATAATGCATTGCGTATAATCGAAGCTTGTGTCGACAATATGGAAGAGCGCGGTTATCAGCGAGTTGATAAGAAGGATCAGGCTGATTTAGGTATTCAAATGAGTTATGTTGAAGATACTCATTATTTTACCGGATATAGTGACCCTTATTGGTGGTGGGATTATCCCGGTTATTGGTATCCCGGATATTGGGGTAATTGGGGTGGTTGGTATTATCCATATCGTGTAGTGTATAGTTATAATGTAGGTTCTTTGCTTACTGAACTTATTAGTTTGGAAGTAAATGAGACAACTACTAATACAAAGAAATTGTCTGTTATTTGGGATGCTTACATGACCGGTTTATTGTCATCTTCTCATCGGATAAATACCGAGTTGGCCATAACTGCTGTTAATCAAGCGTTTATACAATCACCTTATCTGAAAAAATAGAATAGATGAAGTGTTGTCTGATTTTTTACTTAAAAAAGAGGACAGACATGGTAATTTCAAGAGTAATTAATTAAAATAAAATATGCACATATGAAAAGAGTAAAAAATATATGGACTAAAGCAGTTCTTTTTGTGGCGCTTTGTCTGGCTTTTCCTTTTGGTATGAAAGCTCAGGATGTTTCTGATTCGTTCTTTCATATTGATTGGCAATTTAATGTTCCCCTCAATAATAAGTTTGCTGATGTTGCCAGCGGATGGGGTATGAATTTTGAAGGTGGTTATTATTTTACCGAACATTTTGGTGTAGGAGCATTTATCGCTTATCATACAAATAATGAATATATTTCAATGCGAACTATACAGATGACTGACCATTCAGCTGTTACTATGGACCAGCAGCATTCAGTATTTCAATTGCCTTTTGGAGCATCTCTACGTTATCGTTTTATTCCAGGGAATATGTTTGAACCGTATGTTGCCTTGAAATTAGGGGCAGAGTACGCTCGCATGTCATCTTATTATAATGTTTATAAATCAAAGGATGATGATTGGGGATTTACGACTTCGCCTGAAGTAGGTATGACTATTTATCCGACGTCAAATCATAATTTTGGATTTCACGTTGCATTGTATTATAGTTATGCCACTAATAAGTCAAAAGTTTTGACATATAAAGTTGATGGGTTGAATAATTTTGGATTCCGTTTAGGTGTGACATTCTGATGAGCTGACTTATATATACATATTTTCAAAAGCCTTTGTATTTCTTGTAATAAGAAATTTCAGAGGCTTTTTTATTATTATAATTTGAAATAGAAAACGTTTTTGTTATAAAAAGTTTTTTTCGTGTCTGATAGTGGCAAATCTTTGGATTATTATATTTATTTTTGTATTCTAAATGTTAACCGGATAATTTGAGTATGGAACACGCATATAACCTACTTTTGTGGGGAATGATTTTTTTAGCTGTCATAGTTTTTATTGCTTTATATTTTGTTAAAGCCGGATATGGTATTATGAGAAATGGGCATTGGGGACCTCAGATACCCAATAAATGGGGCTGGCTTTTAATGGAAGCTCCAGTTTTTATTGTTATGGGAATATTATGGTGGAAATCTGAACGTCGTTTCGAACCTGTTTGCTTGATATTTTTTTCATTGTTTCAGATACATTATTTGAACCGTTCGTTTATATATCCCTTTTTATTAAAAGGTAAAAGCCCAATGCCTTTGAGTATCATATTGATGGGAGTTGTTTTTAATGTGTTGAATGCTGTGATGCAGGGAGGATGGATTTTCTATTTTTCGCCATCAAATATGTACTCTTTACGATGGCTATATACACCACAGTTTATATTTGGTACATTTATATTTTTTATGGGAATGTATATTAATATGCGTTCTGATTATATTATTCGTCATTTACGTAAACCAGGTGATACAAAACACTATCTTCCTCGGGGTGGAATGTTTCGTTATGTATCTTCTGCCAATTATTTTGGAGAGATTGTGGAATGGATAGGTTTTGCAATTCTTACGTGGTCATTGGCTGGTACAGTTTTTGCCATTTGGACTTTTGCAAATCTTGTTCCACGGGCAAATGCGATTTATCATCGGTATGAAGATATGTTTGGAGAAGAATTTGTTAAAGAAAAACGGAAAAGAGTAATACCTTTTATTTATTGAGATAGTAAGGGATAAGAGGGGATTATACGAATTTTTGTTGTGGAAAATTGGGAAAGATAACCGAGTGATCGAAATTTTTTCTACAAAAGATATAATATTAAAATAGTATGGAAAATTCAGTTTTATTTACACCTGCTAAGATAGGACCATTAACGCTACGTAACCGGACTATTCGTGCTGCAGCTTTTGAAGGGATGTGTGCGGGTAACGGGCCAACTAAACTATTGTATGATTATCATAAAAGTGTAGCAGCGGGAGGTATAGGAATGACGACGTTAGCTTACGCCGCAGTTACTCGTAGTGGACTTTCTTTTCCTCATCAACTATGGTTACGCCGTGAAATAGTACCTGGACTTAAGCATATTACTGATGTGATTCATTCAGAGCAAGCAGCTGCATCGATTCAGATAGGACATTGTGGTAATATGTCTCATAGAAGTACAGCAGGGCAGCTTCCAATATCAGCATCTACGGGTTTTAATCTTTATTCTCCTACGTTTGTCAGAGGGATGCGTAAGTCTGAAATTATAGATATGGCTAAAGAGTTTGGAAAATCTGTTCGTTTGATACGGGAAGCCGGATTTGATGCGGTGGAGGTACACGCTGGACATGGTTATTTGATAAGTCAGTTTTTATCTCCTTATACCAATCATCGTCGAGACGAATATGGGGGTGTATTGGAAAATCGGATGAGGTTTATGCAAATGTGCATAAATGAGGTTCTTGAAGAAGCTAAAGATGATATTGCTGTTATTGTGAAGATGAATATGCGTGATGGCTTTAAGTCGGGAATGGATATTGACGAATGTCTTCAAGTAGGAAAAGAGCTGGAGAAACTGGGGGTACATGCATTGGTGCTTAGTGGAGGATTTGTTAGTAAAGCTCCTATGTATGTTATGAGGGGTGAAATGCCTATTTACACTATGACGTACTATATGAAACAGCTATGGTTGAAATATGGGGTACGTATGTTTGGGCATATGATGATTCCGGATGCACCTTTTAAAGAAGCCTACTTTTATGAAGATGCTTTAAAATTTAGGAAAATGTTAAAATTACCTCTGATTTATGTTGGAGGTCTGGTATCTCGAGAAAAAATAGATATGGTATTAAATTCAGGATTTGAATTTGTGGCTATGGCTCGGGCGTTAATAAATGAACCAGATTTTGTAAATCGGATGAAAAGTGAAGGAGAATTGCGTTGTGGCTGTGACCATGTTAATTATTGTATCGCTCGTATGTATAGTAGAGAAATGGCTTGCCATAAACATCTTAATAATTTGCCTCCTGCTATTATAAAAGAGTTGGAAAAGAATAAGAAAAAAAATGGAGAGTGCTGTTAAGGGAAAAACTGTAGCGTTGGTAACTGGAGCTAGTTCAGGAATTGGTTATGAATATGCTCGACAACTGGCCGAAAGAAGGTATAATTTGCTATTAGTAAGTAATGAAGAGGAACCAATACAAAGAGTAGCAAGAGAATTATCTATACATTATTCCGTTTCTGTTGAGGGATTATATCGAGATTTGTCAAATTTAGATGCGGCTTCGAGTTTGTATTGTTATTGTCGGGAAAATGATATTGTAGTTGAGATTTTAATTAATAATGCCGGTATATTTTTTTTTAATGATGTAATCAACGTAAATACTGGTAAATTGTCAGTAATAGTTAATCTTCATGTTTATACGGTAACGATGCTGTGTCATTTTTTTGGAGAAGATATGGCAAAAAGGGGAAAGGGATACATTCTGAATATGTCTTCTTTAGCCGCAAAGATACCATATCCTGGAATATCAGTATATGCTGCAACGAAATCATATGTACGTACTTTGTCAAAAGCGATGTATAATGAAATGTATGATAAAGGTGTAATAGTGACAGCTGTATGTCCAGGTGGAGTTGCGACTAATTTATATAATTTGAAGCCGGAATTGTTGAGGCTTGGAGTTCGTTTAGGGATTCTTATGCCTACAAAAAAATTAGCGCGTAAGGGTTTGTCTGCTATGTTTGCTGGGAAAAGATGTATTACACCTGGTTGGATAAATTATTTATTTTCTTTTGGAGCTACATGTATTCCATCTATTGTTGTTCGTATGATAAAGCGGAAAGCTAAATTTTATCAGTATGGAAAATAAGGGATATATTATTATTACCGGTGCTAATGGAGGAATGGGAGCATCCCTTACTGAATCATTGATAAGGTCAGGCTATCGGGTATTGATGGCATGTCGCAATATAGAAAAGGGTGAGGAAATAAAAAAAAGACTTGTATCTTTGTATGGGGGAGCGGATATTAAGCTTTATACTTTAGATTTGGCTTCGTTCAATTCTATTAAAAGCTTTACTGAACAATTATATGAGGATAAAATTCGAATTGCTGCGTTAATTAATAATGCAGGGATAATGAATCGGGATTTTTTGTTGACGGCTGATGGATTCGAACAAAATTTAGGAGTTAATTATATAGGAACATATTTACTTACTCGGCGTGTGATACCTCTTTTAGAGGAAGGAGGCCATATTATAAATACCGGTTCTCTTACATATCAGATAGGAAAGATCAACAGTAAAATGTTTATTCCAGATAAAGAGCATTATACTCGTTTTGGAACATATGGTATATCAAAACAAGCAGTTATTCTTTTTACATTAGAATTGGCAGAGCGGCTTAAAGGAGAAAAAATTATAGTAAATGCTGTAGACCCCGGAGTCGTGGATACGGGCATTATTACAATGCACCGATGGTTTGACCCAATTGTCGATTGGATTTTCAGGCCGATTATTCGTACCCCTGCTCAAGGAGTAGAACGTACGTTACTGTTAGTAACGGACAAAGTTGATTGCAATCAATCGGGAATATATTGGGGGCGTTATCGTCCTGTGATGATATCACCTAAGGTGCTGAATAATCCATATCGTTGGCGGCTTTGGAATGATACGGAAAAAATTGTTTCAAAATGGTTATAATTCGCCCTTTCGGTAATATAAATAAATTGTTTTTTCATTGTTTGTTTTTGCTATTTGTATTTTTTTTATAAAGTTGCAATTTATTAAAGCAAATTAAAATAGAAAAGAAAAGCTTTTTTTTGTATACTAAGAATCCATATTTTTCGTTATTTGATAAAAGAATAACAATATTTGTAGCATTTGATTTGGGCCACATTTTTAATGAATGAGATTTATTATAATTTTGTTATTTTTCAAATATGCTCAGGTAAAATAGAATTTATATGAATGATATCCTGATATCTATTATTATTGTAAATTATAATGTAAAATATTTTTTAGAGCAGTGCCTTACTTCTGTTTCCCGTGCTATAGAAGGTATAAATGCAGAAATATATGTTGTAGATAATAACTCTACAGATGGCTCTGTCGAATATTTACGTTCTCGGTTTCCTCAAGTAATATTTATAGAAAATGTCTCGAATCCAGGTTTTTCTAAAGCAAATAATCAGGCGATAGAACTTGCAAAAGGAAAATATATATTATTGCTAAACCCAGATACCGTAGTTGGAGAGGATATATTACATAATTTGTGTACTTTTATGGAGAAGCATTCTGACGCTGGAGGGGTGGGAGTAAAAATGTTGGATGGACGTGGAAATTTTTTACCGGAAAGTAAACGGAGTTTTCCTTCTCCATGGGTTTCTTTTTGTAAAATATTTGGCTTATCAAAATTGTTTCCATATTCTTCTCTTTTTTCCAAATATTCTCTTTTGTATCTTGAAGCAGATAAACAACATTGTGTAGATGTTTTGTCTGGAGCATTTATGTTATTACGCAAAGAGGCATTGAATAAATGTGGGTTGTTGGATACTTCCTTTTTCATGTATGGGGAAGATATAGATCTTTCCTATCGATTAGTGTTAGGTGGATATAAAAATTATTATCTTCCAGAAAAAATTCTTCATTATAAAGGAGAGAGTACCAAGCATAATGATATAAAATATATTCAGGCTTTTTATGGAGCGATGCATATTTTTTATAAAAAGTATTATCCTCATTCAGGATGGTTGACTTCTTCTATGATAAAGATGGCTATATGGTCAAAAGCTTTAGTTGATATAATTTCACGATCATTACGGGTAAAACCTTTGTTGAAAAATGAGCATCAGCGTATGTTAGTGGTTTGTGTGGGGAAACATTATGAAGATATTAAAACTGTTATTTTAAGAAAAATGCCAGAATTGGATAATATATATTTGTGGGATTTAAGAAAGAAATCTTTGCCAAAAGGTGAGGAGTTTGTCGCTGAGTGGAGTCAATATACGGATATTACCTTTTGTTTTCCAGATATATCATTTTCTCAGATATTGCAAAATATAAATGTTTCTTATGTAAGACGGAAAACGTATCATATTTATAATTTGGAGAGCAGACAATTAGTTTCTCCAGGAAATAAATGAAAAAAAAGAAACCTGTAAAGTGTTCCTCTACAATGAAATATTTTTATTTCATTGTAGAGGAACACTTTACAACACAAGCCTATTCTATATTTCATGATCTTTTTTAAATTGGCTCAATCTTTCTTCTAATAGGGAATATTGATGATCTTTAATGAAAGAAGTACAAGCTCTTAGCCCTTCTTGATTACTGCCTGTTGTACTTAATGATATAGCACTTATACCATAAAAAATAAGTTCTTTCATGAGTTCTCCTCCAGTCATGCCGGGATAAGCAATAGTGAAATAAAAACCATCAGCAATAGGAGCGTCTAAATCATGATCATAGACAATGTAAAATCCATTTTTTGTAAATATATCTTTTAATTTTTTTGCCCTGCGGCCATATTCTTTAATATCAGATACAAAGTCGTAGGTACCGTCGGCTGCAGCTTTAAACATAGCAGCTAAAGCATATTGTGCAGAGTGACTTGTCCCGGAAGATAGAGCATATAATACTCTATGTATATATACTGTACCAAATGTCCCGTTTCCATATATTTGGGTTAATCCTGGATATGAACGATGGTATAGTTTGTCGGAGATTGCTGTAATACCGATTCGTTGTCCTGCGTAGCTGAATGCTTTAGACCCAGAAATTTGTAAAATATAGTTATCAGTATAATGGGAGACACTTGCTTGATAAGGAGGGGCATACGGTTTGCCGAGATCTTTACGGAAATCCATTGCAAAGTAAGCGAGATCTTCAATAACGATAGTATCATATTTGTCAGATAATTCTCCGATAATTTGAAGTTCTTCATCTGTTAGACAAAACCATGCAGGATTGTTGGGATTGGAATATATTATTGCGGCAATATTTCCTTTAGAGAGATATTTTTCTAAAATTTCTTTTAATTTGTTTCCTCTGTAATGATAGACGTCGAACGATTCGTATTGATACCCCATGACTGTAATTTGTTGTTTTTGTACAGGGAATCCGGGATCAATGAATAGTATTGTTTTTTTATTAGGAAAGCATTGTCCGCAAGTAAGAAATGATGCGAAGGTTCCCTGCATAGAACCTGTTACCGGTACACAGCACTCAGGACGAATATCCGTATTTATAAAGGCTTTGATAAATCGAGAGGCTTCATTTTTTATTTCAGGTATACCATTTATATTGGGGTAAATGGAAGCTACACCATTTTTTAGTGCATTGATTTCAGCTTTTAGTCCAACTTCTGCAGCTTTTAATCCGGGAACTCCCATTTCCATATGTATAAATTCTGTGTGAGTTTCCTGCTCCAATTGGTTTGATATTGCAACGACTTCTCGAATAGTTGCTTTACCAAAGTCTGTAAGGCCACAGTTTTCTATTAGTTGTTTGGTTATCTGATAGTTTACTGGAGTATTTTTCATGAGTTATTCATTTTATGATAATACAAAAGTAAGAAAATAATCAAATAATGCCAATTTTTTTGCTCAAACTATTGCAGAATAAAAAAAAGTGTCTATCTTTGCAAACGCAAATGAGAACAAGAGTGTTCTAGTAATAAAATGGTGCGGTAGTTCAGCTGGTTAGAATACATGCCTGTCACGCATGGGGTCGCGGGTTCGAGTCCCGTCCGCACCGCTTAAAGCTCTGGAAAATAATATTTTCAGGGCTTTTTTATTGTTAGTATTAGTTTGTTTTGTAAAGCTGTAAACATAGTAGAACGTAAACTTGTTGTAATATCATAACTGTAAATATTTACTATTATGATAAATTATGTTGATAGGATGGCCGATGCTTTGGTTGATGTACTTAAGTATTCCGATTCGGAAGTGGAATGGCCGGAAACGAGAGGTTTGAGACCGAATGATGGAGTACGGCCCGAATGGTTATATCCTGCAATAGAAAGTTCCGATTATTCCGAAATAACTAGTATTTTGCAATATACACAGCAAGAAGCTGTGTTTGATGAGATTGGAGAATTGCTTTTAGGAATAGCATTGGTAGAAATGAAGCATTATGCTGGAGTCCGAGATGCTATCGTTGCTCTTGGAGGGAAATTACCTCAACCCTATAGCAGTAAAAATGTAAAAATTGGAACTTCTCTCGTTGAAGCTTTGACGTTGGCGATAGAATCGGAAATTGCTACTATTGAATTTTATAAATCAATAGAGATTAAATTTTCTCAAGATACTGATTCGGTAATAATAATGAAGCAACTATTAAAGAAGCTGATTGCTGATGAAAGTTTGCATTTGAAATTATTGAATAGGTATTTAAAAGATTCAGTAAATGATGAGCAAAAATATAATTCGATTGTTGGTGAATGGTTGTCTAAAATAAAACTATATATCGAATGATTTATTTGATATATTCTGGGAAATTTAGTAAATGATAGAGTTATTTATAATCAGGATAGGAATATATTATTTTTCCCTCATTAATTAATTCTGATAGAGCCTTCTAAGGATGGGCAAGTGATTCCTAATTTTTTGGCAACTTCTTGTTGGTTATTATACTGAATTTGCGGAAACTCTACCTAAAGATACGATTATACTTACAGCCCAATGTGCAAAATATCGTTATAATAAGTTATTTTTAGGTGATATCAATGGAATTTCTTGAACATTGGATGTGAGGCTGTGTAATGGCAGTTACTCATTAGTAGTAGTTTTGCTCTTCAATTAAAGGAATTATTGAGCTTTATGTTATAATATTGCTTGATATGAACAAAAGGTTATTATCGTATTATTCGCATTGTATAGTTTGGGTATAAAAGATATTCATACAATGCTGACTTTGCTGGCATTTTTATATCCTGAAGTAGTAGAAGTATTGGTGGAGAGATTTGGTATCAATATTATCTCTATGATAGAAGAAGACATGAAAGTATTATTTGCAGACGGTAAGACAAATTGTTGCCGACTGTTTTTGATATAACCCAGGTATTCTATCAATATGGAATAGATTTTTACTGTTGTGGCGATATACTTTTTACTGAGGCTTGAAAAAATATAAGGTGCACCTCAAAAGTTTTTTGTTTAACTTTTGGGGTGCATTTTTTATGAAATACGCTTTTGAAAAAAGCTCATAATTTTATCGAGCACGATATCCGTAAGAAATGATGGCAATAAAGCATATAAGAGGTAATATAAAAGAAATATTGACAGCAGGGAAGTTTCCAATAATTCCCATATCTATAATTGAAGCTTGTATTGGAGGAAGTATCGAACCTCCAAGTATTGCCATAATCAATCCTGCTGCTCCAAATTTTGCATCGTCTCCCAATCCTTTTAAAGCAATACCATAAATAGTAGGAAACATAAGTGACATACATGCCGATATTCCGACGAGGCAGTACAGACCATATATATTGGTTAAGAGGATTGTTCCGAGTGTAAAACAGGAAGCAGCGAAAGCTAATATCATTAACAGTTTTCCTGGATTGAGATAACGCAGCAGGAAGGTACAAATAAAAC
>UMEI01021422.1_pt1 | contig 10841 bp, 8 predicted proteins | sample 1964711 | NCBI WGS metagenome assembly UMEI01 (sample SAMEA4836016, study PRJEB28245) | human gut metagenome | biome: gut microbiome; material: fecal sample | place: Denmark | collected 2008 | reverse complement strand
GCTCGGCCTCGCCGCTGGCTTCGATCTGATCCAGCCCGGGCCAGACAAAGCTGCGCTCCAGGAAGCGGAGCATCAGGGTGTCCGCGCGCAGGGCTTCGATGATATGGTCAATGACAAAGATCATCTGGTCGGGGAAGCTGGTAAGCTCGGCGGCGTGCTGCTCGGCGGCGGCACAGGCGTTGTCCAGCAGCTGGTAGCTCACCCGGGCCAGCAGGGCCTGCGTGACCGAACCCTTATCGGCAAAATAGAGGTAGAACGTGCCCTTGCCCACCTTGGCGCGGGAGGTGATATCCTCCACGCTGGTCTTGGAGGTGCCCCGCTCCAGAAACAGCTCGTAAGCTGCATCCAGAAGCGCGCGTCGCTTTTCCTGTTTCTTTCCTTCCACGGTGCTCATAGCTTGCTGCATCCTCTTTTCTGACGTTGTTTTGTTGTGTAAACAATATTTTAGCAGGGAGAAGGGAAGAGCGCAAGAGCAAAAGCCCCCGGACAAGCTATACAATTTTTGCTTTGTGATAAGAAAACTGACTTTTGGTCATTTTTTATCTTGACACCTTGCGTCGATTGGTTATAATAGTGCTTGCTCAGAAATGACCACGGGTCATTTTTAGGGCAGATCCAATCAACTTTCGTATGGAGGGTTCCCATGAAAAAGATCGCACAGAGCATCGTGCGTCTGCGCAAGCTGATCTTAACAGTAGCGGTCCTGCTGTTGATCCCTTCCGCAATCGGCGCGGTTGCTACCCGCATCAACTATGATGTCCTGACTTATCTGCCGCAGGAGCTCGACTCCATGATCGGCGAGGTAGCGCTTGAGGACGACTTCCATCTGGCTTCCACCGGTATGATCACGGTGGAAGGCCTGCCTACCAATGAACTGATCGCCATGAAGAAGGACATTGAGGCGGTGCCCGGTGTCACACAGACCTTCTGGCTCAGCGATGTCATCGACCCCAGCATCCCCACCGAGATGCTGCCCGCGGATGTCCAGCAGTTCATGTTCGGCAAAAACGATTCCACCATGCTCATCGTCCGGTTTGATGCGCCCAGCGCCAGCGACGAGACGATGAATGCCGTCAATCAGATCAAAAAGGTGCTGCGGCACGACTGCTACTTTGGCGGCATGAGCGTCATCTTGCAGGATACCAAGGCACTGATCAATAAAGAGATGCCGCTGTACATCCTGTGCGCTGTGGGTGCCAGTATGCTGGTGCTGTTCCTCTCGCTGGAGAGCACCATCACGCCCGTACTGTTCATGCTGGGCCTGCTGTTCCCCATTGCGTACAACTTTGGCACCAACATCTTCCTGGGTCAGATCAGCTACATCACCCAGGCGCTTTCCACGGTGCTGCAGTTGGGCGTGACGATGGACTTCTCCATCTTCCTGCTCCACCGTTATCAGGAGGAAAAGGAACTCCGCTCCTCCAACGAGGAAGCCATGGTGACCGCCATCTGCAAGACCATGACCTCCATCACCGCTTCCTCCCTGACCACCATTGCGGGCTTCCTGGCACTGTGCGCTATGCGCCTGACGCTGGGCCGCGATATCGGTGTTGTTATGGCAAAGGGTGTGGCGCTGGGTGTCATCTGCACCATCGTCATCCTGCCTGCTTTGATCCTGACCTTTGATCAGCAGGTCGAAAAGTACAAGCACCGCACCATCGTACCCAAGCTGACCAAGCTCAGCTACTTTGTTTCCAAGCACGCAATGCCCATCGTGGTCGTCTTTCTTGTGCTGCTGGTGCCCTTTGTGGTGGCCCAGCAAAAGACCGAGGTCTACTACACCCTGTTCGACTCGCTGCCCCAGGACCTGACCGGCATCGTTGGCACCAACAAGCTGGGCGAGGACTTTGGCATGACCACCTCCCACTTTATTCTGGTGGATGAGGACCTGACCGCAACGCAGGTGTCTGACCTCTGCGATGAGCTCAAGGATGTGGACGGCATCACCCAGGTGGTGAGCCTGGATTCCATCACTGGTCCGGGCTTCCAGACCGAGCTGCTGCCCGACAGCGTGACCGAGATCCTGCAGTCCGGCGGCTACAAGCTCATTCTGGCCAACAGCTCCTATAAGACCGGCACCGATGCCATCAATAACCAGCTGACTGAGATGAACGACCTTATCAAGGCGGTTGACCCCAACGGTGTCATCACCGGCGAGGGTGCCATGACCAAGGATCTGATCGAGGTTGCGGATGTGGATTTCAAGAACGTCAACGTCTGGTCGATCATGGCAGTCGCTGCCATCATCCTGATCTCCTTCCGGAGCCTGTCCATCCCTGTGCTGCTGGTTGCCAGCATCGAGGCCGCCATCTCCATCAATATGGGTATCCCGTACTTCACCGGTACCCAGCTGCCCTTCATCGCCAGCATCGTCATCGGCACCATCCAGCTGGGCGCGACTGTGGACTACTCCATCCTGATGACCACCCGTTATCACGAGGAGCGCAGCTATGGCCGCACCCCGCAGGAAGCTGCCCAGCAGTCGCTGGAGCACTGCAGCCAGTCCATCCTGACCAGCGGCCTGACCTTCTTTGCCGCAACCGTCGGCGTGGCCGCCATCAGTAAGATGGAGCTGCTGCAGAGCATCTGCCGGCTCATCTCCCGCGGCGCACTGATCAGTATGGCTGTCATTCTGGTCGTTCTGCCCGCTGCCCTGATGCTGCTGGACTGGGTCATCCGCCACACCACCATGCACTGGCTGGTCCCTGAATCTTCCAACGCCAAGAAGTCTGATAAGGAGTAACTACCATGAAAAAATCGCTTCGTTTCGCCAGTGCGGCGCTGGCGCTGACTCTCGCCGCAGGCATGACCCTGCCCGCCTTTGCAGCCGCCAAGGCCGATTATTCCAAGGATGAGACCGTCTACGCCGTGATGAACGCCGACGGCTCCATCAAGTCCACCACCGTCAGCGAGCACCTGTACAGCGCTTCCGGCCTGTCCAATGTCACCGATGAGAGCACCCTGACCGATATCCAGAACACCGAGAGCGATGCCGCGTTCACCCAGGACGGCGAAAAGCTGGTCTGGAACACCGACGACACCGACGTGTACTATAAGGGCAATACCGACAAGGCCCTGCCCATCACCGCAAATGTCACCTATACGCTGGACGGCGTGACCGACAGCCTTGAGAACCTGATCGGCAAGAGCGGCCACTTGACCGTGACCGTTGACCTGACCAACAACGAGACCGGCACCGTGACCGTCAACGGCAAGGAGCGCACCGTTGTCACCCCGCTCATCACTGCTGTGGGCGTGATCTTTGGTCAGGACGCCACCAACCTGAGCGCCGAGCACGGAATGCTGGAATCTGCCGCCAAGAGCAGCGTGGCCGCTTTCGTCTGCCTGCCCGGCGTGAAGGACTCTCTGGACGGCCTGCTGCCCGATGACCTGTCCACTGTGGAGGATTATCTGCAGGACAGCGTCACTGTGGAAGCCGATGTCGAGAACCTGACCGCACCGCAGGTCATGCTGGCCTGTGCCACCAACGCCGATGCGTTGGGCACCAATGCCTTTGACCTGAGCAGCCTCAACGAGCTGACCGATGGCGTCAGCCAGCTGAACGATGCCATGAACCAGCTGATGGATGGTGCCGCCCAACTGGTGGACGGTGCTTCCCAGCTGGCCAACGGTACCCTGGCCCTGCTGGACGGCGCTTCTCAGCTGAACAGCGGTGCTTCTGCCCTGGACGATGGTCTGGGCCAGCTGACCACCGGTCTGGATACCCTGAGCTCCAATAACGCTGCCCTGCAGGCTGGTGCCCAGCAGGTGGCCGATGGTGTTCTGGCCTCCGCCAACAGCACCCTGATGGAGGGCGGCCTGATCGACACCCCCATGACCTGGGACAACTACGCTTCCGTTATTGACGAAGTGCTGACCATGAACGAAAAGACACTGGCCGCTGCCCGCAAGAAGATGGTGCGCACCGTCTGGGAGCAGGAGCCCAGCTTCAAGGACAGCCAGCTGGACATTGCCCTGTATCTCTCCGCAACCAAGACCAACCACGACCTGGAAGCTGCTCTGCGGCTGATGCAGAGCTACGACCCCTCCATGTTCAGCGCCATGCTTGACCTGAGCACTGCCAGCGCAAAACAGACCGTGCATGACGAGCTGAAGTATCAGGCTGAGAACAGCCAGGATATCGCAGATGTCCGTGCCCTGAAGAACAGCCTGGCGCAGATCCAGTATTTCGTGTCCAGTGTCAACCAGTACACCAACGGTGTTGCCACCGCTGCTGACGGTGCCCACTCCGCAAAGGACGGTGCCGCCCAGCTGGCCGATGGCACCAAGACCCTGTATGACGGCGTGACCACCCTGAATGATGGCGCAGGCCAGCTCAGCGATGGCACGGTCCGGCTGAACGATGGCCTGAACCAGTTCAATGAGGAGGGCATCTCCAAGCTGACCGGTGCTCTGGACGAGGAGCAGATCCACGGCCTGAAGACCGTGCTGGACGAGATGACCAGCCGTCTGGAGGATTACACCAGCTTTGCCGGTAAGTCCGAGGATGCTTCCGGCAGCGTGAAGTTCGTCTATAAGACCGGTGAGACGGTCGCCGCTGCGGATGTTACCGCCCAGACCACCGCCGATGTGCAGGAAGGCAACTTCTTCACCCGCCTGTGGCAGCGGATCGTGAACCTGTTCAAGTTCTGAAAAAACGGCGTGCCTGCTTGACAAGCCGCCGGAGATTGACTATACTACAAATAGATTCGTCAAGAAAAATGACCGCTCAGGCACTGAAACGTTGAGGCGGTCATTTTTTATGCCAATTTTAAGGAGACCACAGCATGGCAGAGAGGGGATTGTATCCGGACGGGGAACAGCGCCGCCGCATCATGGATTTTATTATGGCGGCCGGTCAGACCCTTTTGGAGAACGGGGCAGAGGTGTTCCGGGTGGAGCAGACCATGGAGATCATGGCGGCCAGCTTCCACCTGCGGGAGTTCCATGTCTATGTGCTGACCAACGGCATTTTTGCCAGTGCAGGCACGGCGGAGATGAGCGAGGTGCGCAACGTGCCCACCCGTACCACCCACCTGGGGCGGGTGGCGGCGGTGAATCAGCTTTCCCGCCAGATCGCGTCCGGGGAAGTGGACACCATCGATGAGGCCGAGACCCGGCTGGCTCAGGCCAGGTGCATCCCTTTTCCGAAGGACTGGGTGCAGATTGCGGCGGGCATGGGCGGCGCGTTCTGCTTTGCGCTGATTTTTGGAGGCGACCTGAAAGCCGGGCTTGCCGCCGCTGCGGCTGGTGTTGCGGCCAACGCCTACCTGCTGTTCTGCGGGCGGCACGGCGTGGGGGGCGGGTTCCGAACCATCTCCACCGCCGCCCTCATCACCCTGTGCTGTATTCTGGGCTGCAGCTTGCTGGGCACTGAAGCCAGTCACGCCATCATCGGCACCCTGATGATCCTGACCCCCGGCATCGCCTTTACCATGGGCATCCGGGACTTTGTGCAGGGCGATTACCTGTCCGGCACCATCCGGATGATCGACGCGCTGCTCATTGCGGCCAGCATCGCCATCGGCGCCGGCCTTGTGCTGAGTCTCTATGCCTTTTTGAAGGGGGTGGCCGTGGTATGACAGAGCTTCTTTTCACCGGGGAGCAGCTGGGCCGTCTGGCCCTGCAGTTCCTGCTGGCCGGGGCGGGCACCCTGAGTTTTGCCATCCTCTTTGCCTGCCCCAGGCGAACCCTGCCCTACTGCGGGCTGGTGGGCGCAGTGGGGTGGCTGGTATACGAGATCGCGGAGCTGTTCGGGATGGAAGCCTTTGCAGCTTCGCTGCTGGCGGTCATTCCGCTGACGCTGCTGGCCCGCATCCTTGCGATGACCCTCAGAGCACCGGTGACGGTGTTCCTGCTCACCGGCATCTTTCCGCTGGTGCCCGGTGCGGGCATCTATTACAGCGCCTACTACTTCATTCAGGGCGACAACGCTCTGGCGCTGGCAAACGGCATCTCCACCTTCAAGATCGCCGTGGCGCTGGCCGTGGGCATTGCCCTGGTGCTGGGCATCCCCCTGCCAAAGAAACAGTGATAAAACAAAAACGAGACCGCCCGGTGGGCGGTCTCGTTGGTTATGCGGGAAAATCAGGTGGTGGGAACCATCCGCAGCAGCTGGGCCCCGGTGGTGACATCCAGCTGGAAATATGCCTTGTTCAGCTCGGTGTTGTAGGAAACACTGACCGGTGTTTCGGTACCGTCGGCATTGATTTGCATCAGGCCGTAGCCGGAAACGGTATTGGCGGGTACCTCGATGCTGGCAATGACTGGCTGGGCCATCACACGGGCGGGGGTGACCTCCTCGCTCTTTACGGTGCCGCACTTTTCGCAGATGACCCGTTCAATAACAGTGGGATAGTAGAATGCTGCTGTCATTACCTGCTCACCGTTTTTCAGAGTCCCGGTGTGAATAGTCAGGTTGGAAAAGTTGGAGAAGACACCGTTTACCTTGGTCAGCTGGGTGTTATTCTTTACCTTGCCGCATTCGGGGCAAAGTGTAAGGGTCTCGGTGGTGCCATCGGGGAGCTTATGCTGGAAGGTGGTCTCCACACACTCAGTCTTATACTCTGTCGTGGTCTTCCAGGTGTGTTCCTTGCACTCGGTTTTGCCCGGGGTTTCTTCGGCAATGCTGACCACAGAACTGCCTGCCAGCACACAGACGGACAGACCAAAGGAGGCCAGGGCTTTCAGTATACGATTTTTCATAGCAGGATCCTTTCTCCCCGCATCCCGGCGGGGCAGCACGATTTGAGCTTGGCTGCTTTTACCATGGCTCCAGCCTGATTATACCAATTAGAAGGAAAAGGTGTCAATGTCCGGGATTAAGTCCTGTGGGAAGATTCACTAGCAGAATACAACGGAATGACAGAAACACAGGAGCAAAATGAATATATACACTGAGAATGGGATGTAACCTGTATAAATGTTTTCAAAAGGGTTTCATTTGTTCCGATTTTTTGCACAACACTTGACTTTTTTATTTGTACAACATATACTAATCCTGTTCCTTGATGACACGATGAAGCGCATCGTGCCGGGAAAGTGAAAAATTATACAATCAACAGAGGAGTGTTTGAATATGAAAAAGATCAATCGCCGCAGCTTTCTGGCTGCCGCTGGTCTGACCGCTGCCGCTCTGGCTCTGACTGCCTGCGGCGGTTCCGCCTCCAGCACCGCTTCTTCCACTGCAAGCAGTGCAGCTTCTTCCGAGGCTGCTTCCACCAGCGCTGCCGCTGAGCTGACCACCGTTGAGGCTGGCAAGCTGACCATGGCCACCAACGCTGCCTTCCCTCCGTACGAGATGACCACCGATGCCGGTGAGTTTGAGGGCATCGACATCGACACCGCCAAGGCCATTGCTGAGAAGCTGGGCCTGGAGCTGCAGATCGACGATATGGACTTCGACGCAGCACTGCTGAGCGTGCAGCAGGGCAAGGCCGATATCGTTATGGCTGGCGTTACCGTGACCGACGAGCGCAAGGCTGTGATGGACTTCTCCGACAGCTACGCTACCGGCATCCAGTCCATCATCGTTCCCGAGGGCTCTGATATCACCTCTCCCGATGATCTGGCAGGCAAGAAGATCGGCACCCAGCGCGGCACCACCGGCTACATCTACTGCTCTGATGACTTCGGCGATGACGCTGTGGTCGCATACGACGACGGCCTGACCGCTGTGCAGGCTCTGAACAATGGCCAGGTTGATGCAGTTGTCATCGACAATGCCCCTGCAAAGGAGTTCGTTGCTGCCAACCCCGGTCTGGTCATTCTGGACACCAGCTACGCCGAGGAGGATTACGCCATCGGTCTGGCAAAGGGTTCCGCTCTGGAGGATGCTGTCAATGCCGCTCTGGAAGAGCTGAAGGCTGACGGCACCCTGCAGTCCATCGTGGACAAGTACATCACCGCTGAATAATTCAGCTGTACCTTGTATCACGGGGAGGCGGCCCCATCTGGGGCACCTCCCCTTTTTTGGAAAGAACAGGTTACAAAATTCTAACAATTTTAGAAAGCGAGGATGCGAATGGCCGCACAATACGAACTGCTGAAAGAGCTGCTCAACAGCGGCACGAAGCTGGACTTCGGGCAGGAAATGTTCTTCAAATTCTATCAGGCGTTCATCCTGAACGACCGCTGGGTGCAGTACATCCAGGGCGTGGGCACCACGCTGCTGGTCACCGCCATTGCGCTGGCACTGGGCGTGGTGCTGGGCAGTGTGGTGGCACTGGTGCGTGTTGCGCACGACCAGCAGCGTCCCGGCCGCAGGAACCCGGTGCTGGGCTTCTTCAATGCCGTCTGTCAGGTGTACACCACCATCATCCGCGGCACCCCCATGATGGTCCAGCTGCTCATTATGAGCATGGTCATCTTTTCCAACAGCCGCAACTTTACCATGGTCGGTGCGCTGGCACTGGGCATCAACTCGGGCGCTTACGTCTCGGAGATCATCCGCGGCGGCCTGATGGCGGGGGACCCCGGCCAGATGGAAGCCGGCCGCAGCCTGGGCCTGAACTACATGACCACCATGGTGGTCATTGTCATTCCGCAGGCCATCCGCGCGGTGCTGCCTGCACTGGGCAACGAGTTCATCGTCCTGCTCAAGGATACCTCGCTCATCACCGTTATCGGCGGCAAGGAGCTGCTGTATGCGGCGCAGGGCATTATGAACCGTACCTACGAGGCCATGTTCCCCCTGTTGGGCGTTGCAGTGGTCTATCTGGTCTTAGTCATGCTCTTTACATGGCTGCTGTCGAAGTTTGAGAGGAGGATGGCGCAAGGTGACCGCTAATCATGCTGAAAAGATCCTGGAAGTCCGTGGTCTGACCAAGACCTACGGCGGTGAGGCCAAAAAGGGTGCAAAGCAGCCCACCCCCACCCTGGATGTCCTGAAGGGCATCGACATCGACATCTACCGCGGCGACGTGGTCTGCCTGATCGGCCCCTCCGGCTGCGGCAAGTCCACCTTCCTGCGCTGCCTGAACCGGCTGGAGATCCCCACCGGCGGCTCCATCAAGTTTGAGGGCATCGAGGTGGACGATGCCCACATCGATGCCGTGCGCCAGAAGATGGGCATGGTGTTCCAGCACTTCAACCTTTTCCCCCACCTGACCGTCAAGCAGAACCTCTGCCTGGCCCCGGAGCTGCTCAAGCTCAAGAGCAAGGAGGAGGCTTCCAAGCGTGCCGAGGAGCTGTTGGCCCGTGTCGGCCTGTCCGATAAAGCCAATGTGTTCCCCAAGAGCCTTTCCGGCGGCCAGCAGCAGCGCATTGCCATTGCCCGCGCTCTGGCCATGGACCCGGATGTCATCCTGTTCGACGAGCCCACCTCCGCCCTTGACCCTGAGATGGTCGGCGAGGTGCTGGAGCTGATGAAGGAGCTGGCCCACACCGGCATCACCATGCTGGTGGTCACCCACGAGATGGGCTTCGCCCGCGAGGTGTCCAACCGCGTTATCTTCATCGATGAGGGCAGGATCCAGGAAGATGAGCCCCCGCAGGAGCTCTTCTCGAACCCCAAGCATCCTCGTCTGAAGGCTTTCCTTTCCAGGATGCTGTAATTGGAACTGAAAAAACTGTATTGAAAAGACCGCCAGAGCAAGCGTTTCTACTTGCTTTGGCGGTCTTTTTGCTGTGAGGGGGGTTATCCAAGAATGACAGAGACCTCTACACTTTCACCGGGCTTTGCCAGCGGCAGGAGGGTGCCCGCAATAGGAGCGCCGTTCACGGTGACGCTCTGCACGCCCTTCTGCACGGCGTGGGGGTTCTCCACCCGGATGTGGTACACGGCACCCCGGTAACGGCGGGTGACGGTGTAGCCTGCCAGCGTGTGGGGGATGCAGGGGTCAACGCGCAGGCCATCCAGAGTGGGCTGGATGCCCAGAATGTACTGGCTCACGTTCACGAAGGTCCACGCCGCCGTGCCGGTCAGCCAGCTGTTCTTGGCCTCGCCGAAGGTGGGGGCATCGCGGCCTGCCACCATCTGGCTGTAAACGTAGGGTTCGGTGCGGTGGATCTCGCTGATGTCCTCGATATAGGCCGGGCAGGTCTTTTTGTAGACAGCAAAGGCCCGGTCACCGTGGCCCAGCACGGTCTCAGCACAGCTGATCCATGGGTTGTTGTGGCAGAAGATACCGGCGTTCTCCTTGTAGCCCGGGGGATAGCTGGAGATCTCGCCCAGATTGAGCCGGTAGGTGGTGTAGGCGGGCTGGAGCAGTACCACGCCGTACGGGGTGTCCAGCCGCTCCTCCACGCTCTTCAATGCGGCTTCGGCCTGACCGGTCTCTCGGCCGATCCCGGCCATCACGCACATGCCCTGGGGTTCGATGAAGATCTGCCCCTCGTCGCATTCCCTGCTGCCTACGGGGGCACCAAAGGCATCGTAGGCACGGCGGAACCATGCGCCGTCCCAGCCGGCGGTCAGGGTGGCCTGTTCTACTGCGTCAATGGCGGTGCGGGCACTGGCGGCCTCCTCGGTGAGGTGCAGGTGGTCACAGAGTTCGGCGTACTCGCGGCCATATTTCACGAACATGCCCGCAATGAACACGCTCTCAGCCACAGGGCCCTCGCTGGGGCCGGTGATCTGGAAGCTCTCGCCCGGGTGCTCCGAGAAGCAGTTCAGGTTCAGGCAGTCGTTCCAGTCGGCCCGGCCGATCAGCGGCAGGCCGTGGGGGCCCAGATGGGTATGGGTGTAGCGGAAGCTCCGGCGCAGATGCTCCATCAGGGGCTGTGCTCTGGTCACGTCGTTGTCAAAGGCAACCGGCTCGTCCAGGATCGACCAGTCACCGGTCTCCCGCAGATAGGCGGCGGTGCACGCAATGAGCCAGAGCGGGTCATCGTTGAAGCCG
>UMEI01025115.1_pt1 | contig 10887 bp, 8 predicted proteins | sample 1964711 | NCBI WGS metagenome assembly UMEI01 (sample SAMEA4836016, study PRJEB28245) | human gut metagenome | biome: gut microbiome; material: fecal sample | place: Denmark | collected 2008 | reverse complement strand
GGGTTGGAGCGGGGCGTGCGGCCGATGGGCTGCTGGTCGATGCCAATGACCTTATCCACGAACTCAAGACCCTCCACCCCATCGCACTTGCCCGCACGGCTGCGGGCACCGTTCAGCTCACAGGCCAGCGTCTTGTACAGGATCTCGTTGATCAGGCTGGACTTGCCAGAACCGGAAATGCCGGTCACACAGACGAACTCCCCCAGCGGGAACCGGACATCAATGTTGCGCAGGTTGTTTTCCCGGGCACCTTTCACGGTCAGGAAGTTTCCATTGCCGGTGCGGCGGGTCTGGGGCACAGCAATGCGCTTGCGGCCGGAAAGATAATCGCCGGTGATGCTTCGCTTGGCCTTACAGATATCCTTCACGGAACCCGCCGCCACGATCTCGCCGCCGTGAACGCCCGCGCCGGGGCCCACGTCCACGATATAGTCGGCGCTGCGCATGGTGTCTTCGTCGTGCTCGACCACGATGACCGTGTTGCCGAGATCCCGGAGGTTTTTCAGGGTCGCAATGAGCTTGTCGTTATCCCGCTGGTGCAGACCGATGCTCGGCTCATCCAGCACGTACAGCACTCCGGAAAGCGCACTGCCGATCTGGGTGGTCAGGCGGATGCGCTGACTTTCACCGCCGGAAAGGGTGCCCGCCGAGCGGGCCAGCGTCAGGTAATCCAGACCCACGCTCTGCAGGAATTGCAGCCGGTTCTTGATCTCCTTCATGATCTGGCCGCCGATCTGCCGCTGCTTTTCGGTCAGATTCGGCTCATTTTTTGCAATGAACTCCAGCTCCTCCCGGATGGACATCTCGCAGAATTCACTGATGTTCTTATCCCCGATGGTCACGGCCAGCACCACCGGCTTCAGGCGGCGGCCATGGCAGTCCGGGCACTCGACGCCGGACATGAAGCTGCCGATTTCTTCTTTCATCCACTCGCTGTTGGTCTCGCGGAAGCGGCGCTCCAAGTTCTCGACGATGCCCTCAAAGCTGTTATAGTAGACGCCGCTGCCGAACTCGTTGGTGCGGTGCATCTCGATCTTTTCGCCGTTGGTGCCGTAAAGGATAGCGTTCACGGCCTCGGTGCTCATCTCCTTGATGGGCGTATCCAGCGTGAAACCGTACTTTTTGCCAAGACCGAGGTAGTACATCTCGGACACCGACCCTTCGGCGTAGTACCAGCCGCTGGCCTTGATGGCCCCCTGCCGGATGGACAGGTTCCGGTTGGGCAGGATGCGCTCCTCGTCCACCCGCATAAACGTACCGAGGCCGGTGCACTTTTCGCACGCACCCAGCGGGTTGTTGAAGGAGAACAGCCGGGGCGACAGGTCGCTGATGGAGATGCCGTGCTCCGGGCAGGCGAAGTTCTGGCTGAAGGTCATGCACTCGCCGCCGATGACATCCACTTCGGCGATGCCGCCGGTGAGGGCCAGCGCCGTTTCCAGCGAATCGGCCAGACGGCCCCGGATGCCCTTGCGCATGGCGAGGCGGTCCACGACGATCTCGACGGTGTGCTTGATGTTCTTTTCCAGCGTGATCTCCTCATCGAGGTCGTAGAGATTTCCGTCGACGCGGACGCGGGAATAGCCGCCCCGCCGGGCCGCGTCCAGTTCCTTCTGCTGGGTGCCCTTGCGCTGGCGCACCACGGGGGCCAAGATCTGAAACTTTGTCCCCTCGTCCAGCTTCAGGACGGCGTCCACCATCTCGTCCACGGTCTGCTGGCTGATGACCCGGCCGCAGACCGGGCAGTGGGGCACGCCCACGCGGGCGTACAGCAGACGCAGATAATCATAAATTTCCGTCACGGTGCCCACGGTGGAGCGGGGGTTGTGGCTGGTGGTCTTCTGGTCGATGGAAATAGCCGGCGACAGACCGGTGATCTCGTCCACATCGGGCTTGTCCATCCGGCCAAGGAACATCCGGGCATAGCTGGACAGGCTCTCGACGTAGCGGCGCTGGCCGTCGGCGTAAATGGTATCGAAGGCAAGGCTCGACTTGCCCGAACCGGACAGGCCGGTCATGACGATGAGTTTTTCGCGCGGGAGGGTCAGATCTACGTTTTTCAGGTTGTGCTCCCGCGCCCCTTTGATGACGATCTTATCGTTTGCCAAGGTACTTTCTCCCTCTTCTCTGTGTCTGTGCATGGTTTTGCTTGCGCTCCGTTTCGGCGTCGGAGTCCACGGTGGGGTTCTCGCCCCGGCGCAGACGGTCGATCTGGTCGCGCAGGAAGGCCGCGTGCTCAAATTCCAGCAGCTTGGCGGCCTCCTTCATCTCGCGGGTCAGGCGCTCAATGGCCGCTTCGCGCTCCATCTTGCCCATCCGGCGGGTGTTCCGCTTCGCGTTCTCGGCCTTGTCGCTGATCTCGATGGAATCCGGGATGGCTTTCACGATGGTCTTGGGCACGATGCCGTGGGCCTCGTTGTAGGCCATCTGGATGGCGCGGCGGCGCTCGGTCTCGGTGATGGCGCGGTCCATGCTGTCCGTCACCTCGTCCGCATACATGATGACCAGACCTTCGGCGTTGCGGGCCGCGCGGCCGATGGTCTGGATGAGGCTCGTCTCGCTGCGCAGGAAGCCCTCCTTATCGGCGTCCAGAATGGCCACCAGACTGACCTCCGGCAGGTCGAGGCCCTCCCGCAGCAGGTTGATGCCCACCACCACGTCGATGGAGCCGAGGCGGAGGTCTTTGATGATCTCCATCCGCTCGAAGGTATCGACTTCGTGGTGCATATACTTGACCTTGACCCCCTGTTCCGTCAGGAAATCCGTCAGGTCCTCGGCCATTTTCTTGGTCAGGGTCGTCACCAGCACCCGCTCGTTCTTTGCGGTGCGGGCGTTGATCTCGCCCAGCAGGTCGGTGACCTGCCCTTCCACCGGGCGCACCGAGATGAGCGGGTCCAGAAGGCCGGTGGGCCGGATGACCTGCTGGGCCACTTGGGTGCTGTTCTGGCGCTCGTACTCGCCGGGGGTGGCCGAAACGAAGATCATCTGGTTCAGCTTCGACTCCACTTCCTCAAATTTCAGGGGGCGGTTGTCGAACGCCGAGGGCAGACGGAAGCCGTACTCCACCAGCGTTTTCTTGCGGGCATAGTCGCCGCCGTACATGGCGCGCACCTGCGGCAGGGTGACGTGGCTCTCATCCACAAAGAGGAGAAAATCCTCCGGGAAATAATCCAGCAGCGTGGTCGGCATACTGCCCGGCGCGCGGCCCGACAGCACCGCCGAATAGTTTTCGATGCCTTTGCACATGCCCACCTCGGTCAGCATCTCCATGTCGTAATTCGTCCGCTGCTGGATGCGCTGGGCCTCGATGAGCTTGCCCTCGGTGGTGAACTGCTTCACCTGCTGGTCGCACTCGGCGCGGATCTTTTCCAGCGCCTTCGCCTTTTTCTCGGCGCTGACGATGTAGTGGCTGGCCGGGAAGATGGCCACATGCTTGACCACATTCTGCTTGGCCCCCGTGACCGGGTTGAACTCGATGATGCGGTCGATCTCGTCCCCGAAAAACTCCACCCGGATGGCGAGGTCGCTCATATAGGCAAGGTAGATGTCCACCGTGTCGCCGTGGACCCGGAACTTGTTGCGGATAAAATTGATGTCGTTGCGCTCATATTGCAGCGTCACCAGCCGCTTGCACAGCTCATCCCGCTCCATTTCCATGCCGGGGCGGAGGCTGATGACCATGCTGCGGTAGTCGATGGGGTCGCCCAGCGAATAGATGCAGGACACCGACGCCACAATGATGACGTCCCGCCGCTCGGACAGAGCCGCCGTCGCCGAATGGCGCAGCCGGTCGATCTCGTCGTTGATAGCGCTGTCCTTTTCAATATAGGTGTCGGTGCTGGGGATATAGGCTTCCGGCTGGTAGTAATCGTAGTAGGAAACAAAATACTCCACCGCATTGTCCGGGAAAAAGGACCGGAACTCGGTGCAGAGCTGGGCCGCCAGCGTTTTGTTATGGGCCAGCACCAAGGTGGGGCGGTTGCACTGGGCGATGACGTTTGCCATCGTAAAAGTCTTGCCGCTTCCGGTGACGCCCAGCAGGGTCTGGCACCGGTCGCCGCGCTCCACTCCCTCCACAAGCTGCTGGATGGCCTGCGGCTGGTCGCCCGTCGGGGCATAGTTCGACACCAGATGGAACTTCTCGTCTGCCATCGCCGCACTCTCCTTTCTGTCAGAACCACAAATAGTTGTGCTTTTTCATGTTCAGTATAGCACAACTATTTTATATTGTAAACAGGAAAGTATATGCTGGCCGACCAGCCGCACGAGGGGAGTTTTACCGGCGAGTATCCGGGGGTGGGGACCCGGTGCAAAGCACTGGGGAGGGCATGGAATGCCCTTTGACTCGCCGGGAAAAGCTCCCGGAGATGCGGCAGATGCCGTTCAGTAAGGCCTCAGCATCTCCCCTGTTGCAAAGTCATAGAAGGGCAGCCGATTTTCATCCCGCATGGAGAAGTACTCGCTCTCGGTCAGGATAATGTGATCCCGCAGATGCACCCGGACCAGCCCCAGCGCCCGCACGATGTTCTCGGTGGCCTGAATGTCCTCCCGCGAGGGCAGGGCCATGCCGTTGGGATGGTTGTGGCAGAGCACCACGCTGTCCGTGCCGCCCTTCAGCGCCGCGGCCACCACGTCCTTGATGGCAAGGCTGACCCGGTCGCCGGTGCCGTCCTTGAGCCAGAGGGTCGCCTTGATGCGGCTGCGGCCGTCCAGCGCCAGCAGCAGTGCCCGCTCCTGCTCCGCTCCGGCAAATAACCGGAGAAGATAGACCGCCAGCTGCTCCGTGGTCTTGAAGCAGATCTTCCCGTTGGTGCGGCATTGGGTATAGTATCGGCTGACCGCCGGTAAAAGATGCAGCATCCGCGCTGTGGCGGGGCCGACGCCCTCCACCGTCAGCAGGTCTTCTTCGGTGGCTTCCAGCACCCCGGCAAAATCGCCGAACCGGCCCATGAGGTCATGGGCCGGTTCGTATCTTTCCGCGCGTTGGTGATGTACAGCAGGTATTCCAGCGCCTCATGGGGTTCCAGACTGTCGAAGCCCTGCTGCTCTACCCTCTTCCGCATCCGCTGGCGGTGCCCTTCGTGGGTCTTCTTTTCTTCGGCCATGGGTCGGCTCCTTTCGCGCATTCTTCCTTTTAATAGTACCCGATTTTTCCCAAAACACAAGAGTCCCGCCCAAATTTTCGCGTTGACTTCGCAAATCCGGTAGTTTATTATAGAAAAAGAGGACCCGATCCTTCGTACGGCCTCTCAGGCGCTTTGCGCCAGCTCCCCTTGCAGGGGAGTCCTTGGCATAAGGATAACCTCTTATTTTTGAATCAAAGGACTCTGTTTTATGAAACAATTTACCGCCACTGCCAACGACGAGGGAGTGCGTCTGTCCCGCTTTGTACAGAGCGTGACCCGCGATTTTCCCACCAGTCTGCTCTATAAAAGCTTCCGCAATAAGCGCATCAAGGTCAACGGCAAAAAGGGTGCCCCCGAAGACCGTCTCAAGGCCGGGGACCTCATTGAGCTGTACATCAACGACGAGTTTTTTCCGCCGGAAGGGGCAAAGCCCGCGCCGAAAGTGCCTAAGAAGCAGCCCAGCCAGCCCAAGGTGACCGTCATCTACGAGGATGAGAACATTGCCGTCCTCTATAAGCCCACCCACCTGCTCTGCCACAGCGACCGCACCGGCGACGCCAACCTCGTGGATGCGTTCATCCAGTACCTCGCGCAGAAAGGCGAGTACGACCCCCACGGTGAAAACCGCTTCAAGCCCGGCATCTGCAACCGGCTGGACCGCGGCACCGAGGGGCTGGTCATTGCGGCCAAGAGCTACGCCGCCCTGCGGGATATGAACGAGATCATCCGCACCGACCTGCTCAAAAAGGAATACTACACCATCACCGTGGGCATCCCCCAGAGCGGCCGGTTCACCGCGTGGTGGGAGCACGACGAAAAGAACAACAAGGTCAGCATCCACGCCCACCAGTCGCAGGATGAGCGCCGCAAGCAGATCATCACCGATGTGGACGTTCTGCGCACCGCCGGGCCCTTCGCGCTGTGCAAGATCGGCCTCATCACCGGGCGGACGCATCAAATTCGCGCCCACCTCGCCTACCTCGGCAAGCCGGTTCTGGGCGATATCAAATACGGCAACCGCAAGATGAACGAGCGCACCGGCACCAAGACCCAAGCCCTCTGCGCCGTCCGCATCCGTTTCCTCGACATCCCGGAGGAAAACACCCTGCATTACCTCTCCGGCAAGGTCATCAAGCTGAAAGACCCCCAGATCGTCAAACAGTTCGACGCGCTGGATAAGAACAAAGAAAACGCCCATGAATAACTGTTTTGTAGAGACCAGCCGTCTGCTGCTCCGACGGCTGGAAGAGGCCGATTTCCCGGCTTACGCCGCCTATGCCGTGGACGACGAGATGTCCCGGATGATGGGCCGCGCCTTTCTGCACGCTGAAACCGATATCCGCCAGAACTTCGACTGGCTCAAGGACAAGGAACCCCGCTGTTACGGCATCGTGGAAAAGGCCAACGAGCAGCTCATCGGCAACCTGAACATCGGTGCCCTCCCGGCTCCCCTTGCTGCCCTGCCGCAATTGCAGGGCAAACGCGGGCAGACGCTTTCCTTCTGCATCCGGCGGGAATCCCAGCGCAAAGGGTATGCCGCCGAATCCATCCGCGCCGTCATTGCCGAGCTTTTTGACGATGAACACTTCGATTTCGTCCAGTGCGGGTGTTATTCGTTCAACACGCCCTCCCGGATGTTGCAGGAACGGCTGGGCTTTCAATTTCTGGCCAGCCTCTGCGTTCCCACTCCGCAGGGCGAAGCACAGACCATCGAACACATTTTATGGAACCCAAGGAGGACTCCCATGTCTGATCTGAACGCCTATTTCAAAAGTGTCATCGACCAAGACACCGCTTCGGTCGTGCTGTGCGACCTGAACCATACCATCGTCTACATGAACCCCGCTGCCATCCGCAATTACGCCAAGCACGGCGGCGCGCAGCTCATCGGCCGCAGTCTGCTCCACTGCCACAATGCCAGCTCCAACAGCCGCATTCAGCAGGTCGTGGACTGGTTCGCGGCCAGCCCGGAGCACAACATCATCTACACCCATCACAACGAAAAGCAGAACAAGGACGTCTACATGGTCGCCCTGCGGGACGCCGACGGCACCCTCATCGGCTACTACGAGAAGCACGAGTTCCGCAGCCCGGAGACCATAGAGCGGTACGCCTTTTAAGAGAACGGGAGGTTCCCATGCAGAAGATCGACCCGGCCCGCTGGCCCCGCGCGGAAAAGTTCGGCTTTTTCTCGGCGGTGTCCCAGCCCTTTTACAGCGCCACCTTCCGGGTGGATGTGACCCGGCTCCACGCCTACACCAAGCGGCATGGCCTTTCGTTTTACTATGCGCTGGTCTATCTGGCTACGAACGCCGTCAATGCCGTGGAGAACTTCCGTTATACCGTCCGGGGCGGCGAGATTTTCCTGCTGGACGAGCGCATCCCCAGCTTCACCGATCTGAAACCCGGCAGCGAGGATTTTTACATCGTCACCCTGCCGCAGGAGCAGACGATGGAGCAGTTCTGCGCCGCCGCCAAGGCCCGCAGCGAGGCGCAGACCCACTTCCTCGACCAAGACGACAAGGAGCTGGACACCCTCATCTATTTTTCCTGCGTCCCGTGGCTGGACCTGACGGCCCTGACCAACGAGCGGGATTTTGACCGGGACGACAACATCCCCCGCATCGCGTGGGGGAAGTACGTGCCGGACGGCACCGGCCGCGAGACGCTGGGGATGTCTGTGGAAGTCAACCACCGCTTCCTCGACGGCGTGCATCTCGGTAAATTCTATCAGGCCCTTCAGGCGTCCATCGACGCGCTGGAGCCGTGAAAAAGGAGGCTGCGTATGTATCCCACCCGTGAAGAAGCCATTGCCCTGAAAGCCCATTTTGAGCAACTTGCCGGGCGCAGCATTTATGATGTTGTGGAAAGGGACATCTACCGTCCTTCCACGTAAGACAAAAGCCACGCTTTCGCGTGGCTTTTTCTATTTTTCTTATCGGTCCCACTTGTCGCAGAGGGCGTTGATCTGGTCGGCGAACTTGGCAAGGTCCTTGTTGGCCCCGCCCTCGTTGTGCTCGATGACCCGCAGCAGCCGCTTGCCCGCGCTGACGAGCCGCTGGAAGACGCTGGCGGCTCGGCTGGTTCCCTCGCTGGGCCGATGCTCGATGCGGGCCTTGGTGCCCTCCTGCACGCAGACGGCCCCTTCTGCCCCGATGACCCACTGGGCCCCGTTGTAGGGCGCACAGGCGGTGAAGCCTTCGTCGGTCAGGGTCTGGGCGAAGATATTCTCCACCTCGTCGTCGCCGTGGACGATGAACACCCGCTTGGGCTTGGGAGCAAAGGCGTTGATCCACGCCAGCAGACCGTTTTTGTCTGCATGACCGGAAAGGCCGGTGAGCTGGCAGATCTCCGCCTGAACCTCGATGGGTTCCCCGAACAGCTTGACGTCCGTCGCCCCTTCGATGAGGGTGCGGCCCAGCGTGCCGACGGCCTGATAGCCCACGAAGAGGATGGTGCACTCCGGCCGCCAGAGGTTGTGCTTGAGGTGGTGGCGGATACGGCCCGCCTCGCACATGCCGCTGGCCGAGAGGATGACCTTCGGTTCCCGGTCGGCGTTGATCATCCGGGATTCGTCGCTGGTCACGCTGACCCGCAGACCGGGGAACTGGATGGGGTCGATGCCCTTTGCCAGCAAAGCGCGGGTCTCGTCGTCAAAGCAGTCCGGGTCGGTATCCTTGAAGATGCGGGTCGCCTCGATGGCAAGGGGGCTGTCGATGTACACCGGGAAGTTGCCGTGGCCCTTCACAAGACCCTTTTCCTTGATCTCCCGGATGAAGTAGAGCAGCTCCTGCGTGCGGCCCACCGCGAAGCTGGGAATGACCACATTGCCGCCCCGGTCGAAGGTGCGCTGCAAAATTTTGGTCAGCTCCCCGACATAGTCCGGGCGGGGGCCGTGGAGCCGGTCGCCGTAGGTGGATTCCATCACAACGTAATCTGCGTCGGCGAGGTAGGTCGGGTCCTTGATGAGGGGCTGGTTCTGGTTGCCGATATCGCCGGAGAAGACGAGCTTGGTGGTGGTGCCGTTCTCGGTGACCCAGATCTCGATGCTGGACGAGCCGAGCAGATGGCCAACGTCCACAAACTCGATCTCCAAGCCCGGTGCCAGCTCGGTCTTTTTCCCGTACTCCACCCCGCGGAACAACCGGACGGCCGCCTCGGCGTCCTGAATGGTGTACATAGGTTCCACCGGTTCTGCACCGGAGCGCTTGCCCTTGCGGTTTTTCCACTCGGCCTCGAACTCCTGAATGTGGGCCGAGTCCCGCAGCATGATGCCGCACAGCTCCACGGTGGGGTCGGTGGCATAGATCCTGCCCCGGAACCCGTTGCGGACCAGCAGCGGCAGAAGGCCCGTATGGTCGATGTGGGCATGGGTGACCAGCACGCCATCGATCTCTCCGGGGGCCACAGGGATGGGCTGGTTTTCGTACATATCCTTGCCCTGCTCCATGCCGCAGTCGATGAGGTAGCGCTGCCCGGCCGCTTCCAGCAGCGTACAGCTGCCCGTCACCTCGTGGTTCGCGCCCAAAAACGTCAGTTTCATAGATTGCACCCCCTAGTCGATGCTCTCTGCCGCCCGCTGCGCAGACCGGCGGAGCGAAGCAGAAAGAGTTCACCTACATTATACCATACTTTCGCCCTTCAAGCCGCCCAAATCACGGCAGGAATATCAAGCAAAACGCCGAATTCCTGAAAATTTTTTATACAATCTTGACAAACCACCCCCAACTGAGATAAACTTAATTCGTATGACGTAACTTCTACACAGATTCAAAATAGAGAGGTTGTTATTTATGGTTCGTAACGATTTGCGCAACGTCGCCATTATCGCTCACGTTGACCACGGCAAGACCACGCTGGTGGACGCCATGCTGCGTCAGAGCGGCGCATTCCGCGACAATCAGGTCGTGGCAGAGCGTGTCATGGACAGCGGTGATATCGAGCGTGAGCGCGGCATTACCATTCTGGCCAAAAACTGCTCCTGCACCTATAAGGGTGTCAAGATCAACATCGTCGATACTCCGGGCCACGCCGACTTCGGCGGCGAGGTCGAGCGCGTTCTGAAGATGGTCAATGGCGTTCTGCTGCTGGTGGACGCCGCTGAGGGCTGCATGCCCCAGACCCGTTTTGTTCTGCAGAAGGCTCTGCAGCAGAACCTGAGCCTCGTGGTCGCCATCAACAAGATCGACCGCCCCGATGCCCGCATCAAGGAGGTCATCGACGAGGTGCTGTACCTGCTGATGGATCTCGGCGCTACCGATGAGCAGCTCGACTGCCCCATCCTGTTCTGCTGCGGCCGTCAGGGTACCGCAAGCCTTGACCCGGATGTGCCCGGCACCGACCTGATCCCCCTGTTCGACACCCTGCTGAAGACCATCCAGCCGCCGGAGGGCGACCCCGATGCTCCCTTCCAGATGCTCGTCTCCTCTGTGGACTACAACGAGTTCGTGGGCCGCATCGGCATCGGCCGCATCCAGAACGGCATTGCCAAGGTCGGCGAGGAAGTGCAGGTCTGCGACTGGCACAACCCCGACCTGAAGATGCGCGGCCGCCTGACCAAGCTGTATGACTTCCAAGCCAACGGCCGTCAGCCCTGCGACAACATCACCGCCGGTGATATCGTCGCCTTCTCCGGTCTGCCCGATGTCACCATCGGCAACACCCTGTGCTCCCCTGCTCAGGTCGAGCCGCTGCCCTTCGTGAAGATCAATGACCCCACCGTGGAGATGACCTTCTCCGTCAACGACAGCCCGCTGGCCGGCCG
>UMEI01001820.1_pt1 | contig 10969 bp, 6 predicted proteins | sample 1964711 | NCBI WGS metagenome assembly UMEI01 (sample SAMEA4836016, study PRJEB28245) | human gut metagenome | biome: gut microbiome; material: fecal sample | place: Denmark | collected 2008 | reverse complement strand
GCCAACGAGTTCCTGACCCGCTCCAACCTGATGAAGGCTTATCTGCCCACCAGCAAGACCCCCATCCGCACCGGCAAAAAGGTCGCCGTTGTGGGCGGCGGCAACGTGGCTATGGACGCTGCCCGCAGCGCCCTGCGTCTGGGTGCCGAGACCGTGTACATCGTCTACCGCCGCGGCATGGCCGAACTGCCCGCCCGTAAGGAGGAAGTGGAGCACGCCGAGGAAGAGGGCATCATCTTCAAGACCCTGTGCAACCCTGTGGAGATCCACGCCAACGACGAGGGCTTTGTCAAGTCCATCACCTGCATTGAGATGGAGCTGGGCGAGCCGGATGCTTCCGGCCGCCGCCGCCCCATCGAAAAGAAGGGCAGCGAGTTCGAGCTGGATGTGGACACGGTCATTATGAGTCTGGGCACCAGCCCCAACCCTCTGATCCGCTCCACCACCCCGGGTCTGGAAACCAACAAGCACGGCTGCATCGTTACCGAAGGCGACGACGGCAAAACCAGCCGCGATGGTGTGTACGCCGGCGGCGATGCCGTGACCGGCGCAGCCACCGTCATCAAGGCCATGGGCGCAGGCAAGGCTGCTGCAAAGGCCATTGACGAGTACATTCAGAGCAAGTAATCCCCTGTGAAGGTGGGCACCGCCCACTGAATACCGGATATGAAAAATCCCCTGTGCCAGTGCACAGGGGATTTTTTGCATCTTATTCTGCGGTCTCCGTTGTGAGCGCCGGGTAACTCGTCCGCACGCACCGCACAGCGCACCGGGCGCTGCCGCCGGTGGTGCAGGTAAAGAGGGTCAGATCCCATTCATCGGACTCCTCCGTCTTTTCGGTCATTTCTTCAATTTGCGTGGGCTGCAGGTTTTCCACATAGGAAACCTCGTAGGTCCAGCGCATACCGTCCATATCCGTAAAATAGACCTGCGCGCCCTCGGTCAGCCACTTGATGGGGCTGAAATGCTTTGCATAGTTGTGGGCGCAGACCACCATGTTATCCGCATAGGTGGAACCGGAGTAACGGCCCGGTGCGATTTTCAGGCCCGCATAGCTCCACTGGCTCATCACCGGCAGTTCCAGCCCGATGGACGGAATGGACAGATAGCCGATGTAATCCCAGCCGTTCAGTTCGGTCACGGTCATTTCCTGCGTGGGGTCCAGCTCCGGCTGCAGCGCCACGGTATCCGATTTTGCCTTTTCCTCAATGGCAGCGTTCAGGGTCTGCTCCAGCTCGCCCAGCACCTCCTGCGAGGCCTTGTCTGCACGGGATGCATCCCACTTGTTATAGGCCAGCAGGGCTGCTGCCGCAAGGATCAGCAGCGCGCCCAGCACCATACACACTCTTCCGATTTTCTGTCGCATAGCAATGTTTCCTTTTTGTTCCGCGGTAGGTTTCATCCCTTTCAGTATATGCGCAATTGGTATGTTTGTCCAGTAAAAACTTACCGCACTGCCCGGTCCGGCACAAGGCGGCACACAAACCGCACCATCAGCGGGGTCAGCGGCAGCCACACCAGCGTGCACACCACATTGAACAAGGTGTGCGCATTCGCGATCTGCCGGGCGATCACGGCAAGCTCCGGCCCTTTGGGCGAAAGTGCAGCCGTCAGCCGCACATACAACGGCAGACCGGCGCAGAACACCGCCGCGCCGGTCAGATTGAACACTGCATGGGCCGCAGCCACCCGCTTTGCGTCCCGGTTTGCGCTCAAGGATGCCAGCACTGCCGTGATGGTGGTGCCGATGTTATCGCCCAGCAGCACTGGCAGCGCACCCGCAAGACCCAGCAGACTGCTGCCGTCCAGCCCGGGGCGGGCTGCAAAGTTCTGCAGCAAGGCAATGGTAGCCGAGCTGCTCTGCACTGTCAGGGTCATGCCAAGCCCCGCCAGCAGCCCCAGCCATGGGTGCTGCCGCACCCGACCCAGCCAGTGCACAAACACCGGGCTTTGCGCCAGCGGTTCCATAGCAGTGCCCATATCGGCAATGCCCTCGAACAGCAGGCCAAAGGCGAACACCGCCCGGCCAATGGCCCGGGCCTTCCGCCCCGCACAGGCAAAGCAGAGCAGCAGCCCGGCCAGCAGCACAAGGCCGCGCATATCTTCCAGCCGGAAAGCCAGCAGCTGTGCGGTAACGGTGGTTCCGATGTTGCAGCCAAAGATCACCGGGACCGCCTGCCGCAGGGTCAGCAGGCCCGCACTTACAAAGCCCAGCACCATCACCGTGACTGCCGAGCTGCTTTGCAGCACCGCCGTGACCGCAGCCCCCGCCAGCACGCCCCGCATCGGGCTGCCGGTCACAGCGGCCAGCAGGCTTTTCAGGCGGCTGCCTGCCGCTGTTTCCAGACTGTGGCTGAGCGCATCCATGCCGTATAAAAACAGTGCCAAGCCGCCAAAAAGTGTAAAAATTCTTGTCAGGTTCTGTTCCACTGCCGCCGCCCCTCCCGCAGAAACGTTTCTTATTCTATTTATGCAGCTGCCGGGCGGTTCAGGCTTTCTGCCGTTCTCCCCTTTTTGTGAACTTTTTTAAAATTATCCTAAACTGCCCTTGCATTCTGGGTGCCGGAGGAATATTATTGTCAGGCGTTAATAGTTAACAGCTGTTAAGCATTTTGCAATGAGGAGGGATAGAATGTTGAACGAGACCGAAGCCGCCGCGAGTTTTCACGGTTTGTGCCATTTTTTTGGACGGCTGAGCAAGGCGTCCCGGGCCGGCATGAAGGCGGCTCTGCGGGGCTGTCCCAAGTGCCACTTTCCCATGCTGGAGGGTCTGGCTCACACGATCAGTACCCGCGGGCAGAACGGAGCGGTGTATGTTTCCGATTTTGCCCGGGAGGCACACCAGCCGCTGCCAGCCATCAGCCGCAGCCTGCGCCAGCTGGAACAGGACGGCCTTGTTCTGCGCGAAGCAGACCCGGCTGACCGGCGCAAAACGCTGGTGCGCATCACGCCGGAGGGCTACGCCGCCTGTGCCCGGTGTGAGGATGCACTCAGCGATTATTTTGCCTGCGTGATGGCCCGGCTGACACCGGAGCAGGTTCAGCAGATGAATACTTTGCGCGGCGCACTGATGGATGCCATTCTTGCGGAAAACGCTTCCCGTGAAGCAAAAAACAACGAAGGGAGAACCGAACTATGACGAAAATTTTCAAGCAGCTGGCCCGGCACTGGGCCGTCTGTCTTGTGGTGTTCGCGCTGCTGTTCGTGCAGGCGTACTGCGATCTTTCGCTGCCGGACTACACCAGCAGGATCGTGGACACCGGCATCCAGCAGGGCGGCATTGAAAGCCCCCTGCCGGAAACGATACGCCAGAGCACGCTGGACGCCCTCACGCTTTTGATGAGCGAAGAGGATGCCGATGCGCTCCAGAACGCCTACGGGTATTATCTTCAGGACAACGGCGTGCTGAAGCTGCGCACCGACCTGACCGATGACGAGCGCACCGCGCTGGAGGATGCCGTCACCACGCCGGACATCGTGCTGTATATGGCCGCCGCGCAGGCAGCGAGCGCCCCCGCCGGGCAGGACACCATGGGCATGACCGGCCTTGCTGACATGCAGGCGGCATCCTCTGAGAGCACCACCACGGATAGCGAGACCGTCACCCCCACTGCCGAAGATCTGGACACCGTATGCGCCCAGTTTGCCGCTATGAGCCAGATGCCCGGCTTCACCCGCGAAGCTGTCCAGCAGCAGCTGGCCGGTGCTTTTGCCAGTCTGGATGATACCCTGATGGAGAACCTCAAAAGCCAGTCCATGCTGCTGGTGCAGCTGGAATACGAGGCACAGGGCATTGCCCACGATGTGCAGATGCGCTACCTTTACCGCGTAGGCGGCCAGATGCTGGGCCTGACTTTGCTGATGGTGGCTGTGTCCATTGCGGTGGGCTTCCTCGCCTCTCGTGTGTCCGCCGCCATTGGCCGCGACCTGCGCCGGGAGACCTTTGCCAGCGTCATCGGGTTCTCCAATGCAGAGATCGAGAATTTTTCCACCGCATCTCTCATCACCCGCACCACCAACGACATCCAGCAGGTGCAGTTCGTCTGCGTCATGCTGCTGCGCATGGTGGCCTATGCGCCCATTCTGGGCATTGGCGGCGTGCTGCATGTGCTGAACAGCAGCACCGGCCTTTCCTGGATCATCGTGCTGGATGTGGCCGTTCTGCTGCTGCTCATCCTCTTCCTGATGAGTGTGGCCATGCCCAAGTTCAAGATCATGCAGAAGCTGGTGGACCGGTTGAACCTCGTCAGCCGCGAGATTCTGACCGGCATCATGCCGGTGCGTGCCTTCAGCCGTGAAAAGTTTGAGGAGGAGCGCTTCGACAAGGCCAACAAAGACCTGATGAGCACCCAGCTGTTCACCAACCATGCCATGGTTGCCATGATGCCCTTTATGACCCTCATCATGAACGGCACCAGCCTGCTGATCGTCTGGTTCGGCGGCAAGGCCATGGACAACGGCACCATGCAGGTGGGCGAGATGATCGCATTCATCACCTACACCATGCAGATCGTCATGTCCTTCCTGATGCTGGCCATGGTGGCCGTCATGCTGCCCCGCGCCGGTGTGGCTGCGGAGCGCATCGACGAGGTGATCCGCACCAAAGCCACCATCAACGACCCGGACGAAGCTGTTGCAAAGCCCGCGCAGGAGCACGAAAACTGGCAGGGTGAGGTAGAGTTCCACGATGTGAGCTTCCGCTTCCCGGGTGCGGACAGCGATGCGCTGGAGCACATCAGCTTTACCGCAAAGCCCGGCGAAACCACCGCCATCATCGGCTCTACCGGCTGCGGCAAATCCACCCTGCTCAACCTCATCCCCCGCTTTTATGATGTCACCGGCGGCAGCGTGACCGTGGATGGCATCGATGTGCGCAATATGCCGCAGGCACAGCTGCACGACCTGCTGGGCTATGTGCCCCAGAAGGGCGTGCTGTTCAGCGGCACCATCGACTCGAACCTGAAGTTCGGCGGGGAGCACATCACCGATGCCGATGTAAAAAAGGCTGCTGCCATTGCGCAGGCCACCGAGTTCATCGACGCAAAGCCCGAGGGCTACCAAAGCCCCATTGCACAGGGCGGCTCCAATGTGTCCGGCGGCCAGAAGCAGCGCCTTTCCATTGCACGCGCCATTGCCAAGGACCCCAAAATTTATCTGTTCGACGACAGCTTTTCTGCCCTCGACTTTAAGACCGATGTTGCCCTGCGCCGTGCACTGAAAGCCCAGACCGATAACGCTACCGTTATCATTGTGGCACAGCGCATCTCCACTGTGCTGCACGCAAACCAGATCCTGGTGCTGGACGAAGGCCGTCTGGTGGGCAAGGGCACCCATGCCCAGCTGATGGCTTCCTGCCCGGAGTATCAGGAGATCGCCCGCAGCCAGCTGAGCCAGAAGGAGCTGGACCTCAAATCTCTGAATACCGAAAAGGAGGGTGAGTGATATGCCAAGACCCGGACGCATGACGACCGAACGCGCCAAGGACTTCAAGGGCACCCTGCTGCAGCTTGTGCGCACCCTTGGCCGCTACCGCCTTTCGCTCGTTACCGCCATTGTATTTGCCATTCTTTCTACCATCTTCAACATTGCAGGCCCCAAGGTGCTGGCAAAAGCCACCACGGCTCTTGCCACCGGCTGGATCGCCAAGCTGCGCGGCACCGGCAGCATCGACTTTGTGTATATCGGCCGCATCCTGCTGTTTTTGCTGGGCATGTACCTGCTGAGCAGCGCCTTCAGCTTTATTCAGGGCTGGCTCATGACCGGCCTTTCCCAGAAAGCCTGCTACGACTTCCGCCGTCAGATCAGCGAAAAGATCAACCGCCTGCCCCTTGCCTACTTTGAAAAGCGCACCGTGGGCGAGGTGCTGTCCCGCATCACCAACGATGTGGACACGCTGGGCCAGAGCCTGAACCAGAGCATTACCCAGCTCATCACCAGTGTGACCACCATGATCGGCGTGCTGGTCATGATGCTGTCCATCAGCCCGAAGATGACCCTGATCGCCCTGCTGATCCTGCCGGTCTCGCTGGTGCTGGTGCTCATCGTGGTCAAGTTCAGCCAGAAATACTTCAAGGCACAGCAGGCCATTCTGGGCGTTGTGAACGGTCAGGTGGAAGAAGTCTACTCCGGCCACAACGTGGTCAAAGCCTTCAACCGCGAGGCCGTGGTGCTGAACGACTTCAACGCCGCCAACGACAAGCTGTACGAATCCGCATGGAAGAGCCAGTTTCTCTCCGGCCTGATGATGCCCATTATGAACTTTGTGGGCAATCTGGGCTACGTGGCAGTGGCCATCGTGGGCAGCATTTTTGCGGCAAACGGCACCATTACCATCGGCGACATTCAGGCCTTCATCCAGTACGTCAAGAACTTCACCCAGCCCATCCAGCAGCTTTCTCAGGTGTCCAACATGCTGCAGAGCATGGCCGCTGCCGCTGAGCGGGTGTTCGAGTTTCTGAACGAGCCGGAAGAGGATCAGCAGGCAGACCCGGCCCGCCGCGCCGACCCCGGCTGCATCAACGGTCAGGTGACATTCAGTCATGTTCGCTTCGGCTACACCCCGGACAAGACCATCATCCACGATTTCAGCTGCGAGGTCAAGCCCGGCCAGAAGGTGGCTATCGTCGGCCCTACCGGCGCGGGCAAGACCACCATGGTCAAGCTGCTCATGCGCTTCTATGATGTGGATTCCGGTTCCATCACCCTGAATGGTCACGATGTGCGTGACTTTGACCGCAGCGCTCTGCGCGAGGGCTTCGGCATGGTGCTGCAGGACACATGGCTGTTCAAGGGCACCATCATGGAGAACATCCGCTATGGCCGTCTGGATGCTACCGACGAAGAAGTGATCGCCGCCGCCAAGGCTGCCAACGCCGACCACTTCATCCGCACCCTGCCCGGCGGCTACCAGATGGAGCTGAACGAGGACGCTTCCAACGTGAGTCAGGGCCAGAAGCAGCTGCTCACCATCGCCCGCACCATTCTGGCCGACAACCGCATCCTGATTTTGGACGAGGCCACCAGCAGCGTGGATACCCGTACCGAGCAGCGCATCCAGACCGCCATGGACCGCCTGATGGAGGGCCGCACCAGCTTTGTGATCGCACACCGTCTTTCCACCATCCGGGATGCCGACCTCATCCTTGTGATGCGAGATGGCGACATTGTGGAGCAGGGCACCCACGACCAGCTGATCGAAGCAGGCGGCTTCTACGCCGATCTGTACAACAGCCAGTTCGAGGACGTGGTGGAGTAAAGCACCTGTCACCACAATATAATTGCAAAAAGAGCACCTGTCGCCTTTTTAGGGCAATAGGTGCTCTTTGTTTTACCCTCTCAGTCATCGCTACGCGATGCCAGCTCCCCCGAGAGGGGGAGCTTTTCAGCAGTTACCGGTCAGCTGCAATAGAGCTCTCCCTTCGGGAGAGCTGGCGCGAATGCGCCTGAGAGGGTTTTCTTTTTTCTTTATTCTTCCACCGGTTCCAGCTTCAGGCCGAACAGCTTTTCCGAGAGGGACGGCAGCAGCTGCTGCAAAGCGCGGACATAGGCCATCACCAACGGGTCCCCGCGCTTTTGCCCCAGTACGATGCCAAAGCGGTGTCCCCTGCCCCAGTCCAGCACCCGCACAAAGCTGAGGTCCGGTCTGCGGTAGTAGACTGCCGGGACCAGCATGAGCGCCGGGTCTCCGTAGGGTGCACTGCGGATGCCGCCCACCGGCGTAAACTCTACCCCGCGGTCCATCCCCTCCTGCAGCAGACTTGTTTCGTAGACCGTCTGGTACATCTCCTTGATGGGCAGCCAGCGGTATTGCAGCGCCTGCTCCAGAGTCAGCCTGCTCGTCGGCATATCGGCAGGCGGGTGGATGGGGATGCAAAGCTCCGGCACATAGAACAGCGGCACAAAGGTAAGCCCCTGCGCGTAGAATTCTGCACTTTCCAGCTGAAAGGAAAGATCCATCTCCCCTTTTTTCAGGCTGCGCCAGATCTCACTGCGGTTGGCGCACTGCCCCAGAATGGGTGTGTATTGCAGGCACAGCTCACTTGTCAGCGAAAACACATCATACACGAACATCCGCATCGCTTCGTGACAGCCGGCGATCACCAGATACCTTTCCGGCGGGTTTGCCTGCTGCTGCACCGCGCGGGCATGGCGCACCGCCTGCTGATATAAGGTGACCAGCTGTTTTGCTTTGGGGTAAAAATCCTGTCCGGCAGGGGTCAGCATCACCCGGCGCGGCACATGCTGAAACAGTTCAAACTGCAGCTGTCCTTCCAGCGTGCGGATCTGCTGCGAAAGTGCCGACTGTGAAAGATACAGTGCCTCTGCCGCCGCAGAAAAGCTGTTCAGCTCCACGATCTTTACAAAGCCCGCCAGCGCGCTCTGGTTCATTCTTTCCTTCCTCCTAAATACATTAGGTTTTCCTAAATTATAATATAAAGAACTTGAATTGTAAATAGTGCCCTTCTACGCTACAATTGTTAAGGATTCGGCAAAGTGTCTTTTACTTTGCTGCACGACAAGAAGGAAAACAAGAAGAGAAAAAAAGAAAGAGAGCGTACCTATGAACAAGATCTCCCGCAAGGGCTTTATCAAAATTGCCGCTGCTGCCGCCATGAGCGGTGTGACCGCCGGCGCTCTGGCCGCCTGCAATGCCGCCTCCGGCTCTGCTTCCGCTTCCACTTCCGGTGCTGCCGGTCAGTATATCCCCGGCACCTACGAGGGCACTGCCGAGGGTATCTCCTCCACCGTCAAGGTCACCATGACCTTCTCCGACAGCGCTGTCACCGACGTGGTGGTGGACACCTCCGGCGAGACCGCCTCTATCGGCGCTGCCGCTGCCGACGAGCTGCGCGAGCAGCTGCTGGCTGCCGGCTCTGCCGAGATCGACGGCGTTTCTGGCTCTACTATCACCTCCGATGCCGTGATGAAGGCCGCCAAGAGCTGCTATGCACAGGCCAAGGGCGAGGCTGTGGTCTCCAGCGTGCAGCTGCCCACCGGTGACGAGAACGACTGGCTGGGCAAAGAGCCCGACATCGACGAGGCTGCCATCACCGAGACCGTGGATACCGATATCCTGATCGTGGGCGCTGGCAATGGCGGTATGTTTGCTGCCGCTTATGCCGCTGCCAACGGTCTGAACTTCCGCGTCATCGAGCAGAACGCCAACGTGCAGGACACCCGCCACTGGTACGGCGCTATCGACTCTGCCGCCGCCAAGGCTGCCGGTGAGAAGCCCGCCGACCGCGCCAAGCTGCTGAGCGAGATCTCCCGCTACGCCTCCGGCAAGTGCGACCAGCGCGTTGTCAAGACCTGGATCAACGAGTCTGCCGCTATGCACGACTTCATGCGCAGCATTCTGGAAGATAAGTACGGCTGGGTGTGCGATTTCACCTCCGGCAGCGAGGCTGCATGGCCCGCAGAGAACGCCGAGCACAACACCGACTACCTCTTCCCTGTGCAGGAGCACAACTACATGGCAAGCGAGAGCGCGTCCGGTCTGGCTCGTAACGAGCTGCTGCTGCAGTACATTCAGGAGCTGGGCTACGACGTAGACTTCAAGACCAGCCTTGCCAAGCTGGAAAAGAACAGCGATGGCCGCATTACCGGCGTTATCGCCCAGAGCACTGAGGACGATCACTTTATCCGCTACAACGCCAACAAGGGCGTGCTGCTGGCCTGCGGCGGCTTCCCCGGCAACCCCTACATGATGGAGCAGCTGGACCCGCTGGGCACCAGCGTGACCACCGCCTGCTCCTACTCCCCCGCCGACAAGGGCTACGGCATCCGTGCAGCCGTGTGGGCAGGCGCTAATCTGGACAAGGAAGCCGCTCCCATGCTGTTCGACCGCGGCATCGTTGCCCCCGGTGTGGATGCCGGTTATGTGGACAGCGAGAGCGCCTTTGGCGGTAAGGCCTTCCCCGGCAAGATCCGCCAGTTCAACCCCGGCACACAGCCCTTCCTGAAGGTGAACCGCAACGGCGAGCGCTTTGCCAACGAGAGCAGCCCCTACAACGATATCGTCTACGCCGCTGCCCACCAGCCGGGTCGTGTGTACGCACAGATCAGCGATGCAAACTTTATCGAGGATGCCAAGCGCTTCCACACCATCGGCTGCTCTGCCCAGACCCGCAACCTCGGCGAGGACTACTTTGCCAAGCAGGTCGAGAACGGCGAGAAGGAGGGCTGCTTCTTCAAGGCTGATACCATCGAGGAGCTTGCCGACAAGATGGGCTTTACCGGCGCTGCCAAGGACACCTTCCTTGCTACTGTGGAGCGCTACAATGAGCTGTACGACAAGCAGAACGATGAGGATTTCGGCAAGCCCGCTTACCGCCTGAGTGCCATCCGCACTGCGCCCTTCTATGGCTGCTGGCTGGGTGCCTCTCTGCTGACCACCGAGCAGGGCATTGCCATCAACGAAAAGGGTCAGGCGCTGGACAACAACAACCAGCCCATGGAGGGCCTGTATATCACCGGTGATATGTCCGGCAGCTTCTTTGCCAACAACTACCCCTGCCTGATGGCTGGTGTGGCCATGGGCCGCACCCTGACCTTCGCCATGAAGGCCGTCAAGCAGATGGCTGGCCTGGATAACGCCTGATCCAGCGCGGTTTTCCGGCACAACTTAAGCGTTTTTCCATTTCTTCTTTCTTCATGAAGAGAGGCGGTCCCTGTTTGGGGCCGCCTCTCTTTGCCATTTTTTCGCCACGTGCCCCCTACACAAATCCCCACGATTGTGCTATGATAAAGCTGAACAGCCGGTTTGTGCCAGACAACCGGCAAAATCGAGGTGTTTGTACAAATGTCTGATCTCCTTGAAACTCTGCAGCAGGAAGGGGTAGACCCCGCTCTGCTGGAAGCAGTCCAACAGTACCGCGCTGCCCATGCCCTGCCGGACGCACTGCGCCCGCGCATCCCTTCCCCTGCCTTTACCTACTACGGCAAACAGGTGTGGGAGCAGGCGCTGGCG
>UMEI01015347.1_pt1 | contig 10983 bp, 9 predicted proteins | sample 1964711 | NCBI WGS metagenome assembly UMEI01 (sample SAMEA4836016, study PRJEB28245) | human gut metagenome | biome: gut microbiome; material: fecal sample | place: Denmark | collected 2008 | reverse complement strand
CAGCTGGGCGCGGAAGGCGGCCAGCTGGCACTGCCGCCCGGCGCCGCGGGCGTAGTCGAGACCCGTCTCGCCGATGGCCTGTACGTCCGCCGGGAGCGTGCCGAGTGCGGCAATGTCCTCTTTGTCTGCGTCCCACGGGTGGATGCCGGCGGTGCGGAGCTCGATGCCCCGGCCTGTCGGGCGGTGGGTGTGTATGTTGACGAATTGGGCAGTCATTGCGACAAAAGTACAAATTTTAAGTAAATTAAAAAATAATAGATAATGCATACGGATTTTTCGGAAAAAATTCGTACTTTCGCACGCGAATTATGCTGTTAGCAGGCTAACAACAAAAACCGGCCCGAAATTTAACCCAAAAATATCCAAACATAACAATCAAAATCTTTAACCATGTCGAAAATCATTACACTACGCAAGGGTCTCGACATCAATCTCCGGGGAAAGGCTCAGGAGTCTCTGGCCGACGCGCCGCAGGCTTCGGAGTATGCCCTCTCGCCGCTCGATTTCGAAGGCGTGACTCCCAAGTTGCTGGTTAAGGTAGGCGATGAGGTGAAAGCCGGTACGCCGCTGTTCTTCAATAAGTACAGCGAGCGTGTCCTCTTCACGTCGCCTGTCAGCGGGACGGTTGCTGCCGTCAACCGCGGGGAGAAGCGCAAGGTGCTCTCCGTAACCGTAACGCCGGATGCCACGCAGAGCTACGAGGAGTTCGCCAAGCCCGACCTCCAGAAAGCGTCCCGCGAGGAGATTGTCGAACTGCTGCTCTGTTCCGGCCTCTGGCCGATGATCGTGCAGCGGCCCTACGGCATCATCGCCGACCCGAACGACACGCCGAAGGCCGTTTTCATTTCCGCCTTCGACTCCGCGCCGCTGGCCCCGGATTACAACTTCGTGCTCCGCAACGAGCAGAAGAACCTCCAGGCCGGCATCGAGGTGATGCGCCGCCTCACGCCGGGCAAAGTGCACCTCTCGGTGCGTGCCAAGGCCGAGGGGCAGATGCCCATGCTCAAGGGTGCCGAACTGCACACCTTCGCGGGCAAGCATCCCGCGGGCAACGTCGGCATCCAGATCCACCACATCGACCCCGTGAACAAGGGCGATGTCGTGTGGACGGTCAATATCCAGGATCTGGCCATCATCGGCCGCCTGTTCAACGAAGGCCGCGTCGACATGACGAAGATCATCGCCGTAGCCGGCTCTGAGATCGAAAAACCGCAGTACTGCCGCGTCGTCGCGGGCGCCAGGGTCGATTCGATCCTCCGGGGCAACGTGAAACCCCAAAAGGAGGGCGACCATGTACGCATCATCTCGGGCAACGTGCTCACCGGCACGAAGACTCCGGCCGACGGCTTCCTCGGTTTCTATGCCAATCAGCTTACGGTGATCCCCGAGGGCGACAAGTACGAGCTGCTGGGCTGGGCGATGCCCCGTTTCAACAAGTTCTCCGTATCGCGCTCCTATTTCTCGTGGCTCTGCCCGAAGAAGGCCTACGACCTCGACACCAACATGAACGGCGGCGAGCGCCCGTTCGTCGTGACGGGACTCTACGAGCAGTACCTGCCGATGGACATCTACCCGATGTACCTGCTGAAGGCCTGCCTTGCCGGCGACATCGACAAGATGGAGAACCTCGGCATCTACGAGGTCGTAGAGGAGGATTTCGCCCTGTGCGAATTCGTAGACCCCTCGAAGATCGAGATACAGCAGATCATCCGCGACGGTATTAACTTAATGATTAAGGAGGCATAACGATGAGCGCATTACGCAATTTGGTAGATAAGATCAAGCCCACGTTCACCAAGGGTGGCAAGCTGGGCTTCCTGGAGTCGACGTTCGATGCGTTCGAGACATTCCTGTTCGTACCGAACACCACGACGCAGAAAGGCGCGCACATACGCGACTGCAACGATATGAAGCGTACGATGATCATGGTGGTCGTCGCCCTGATGCCGGCGCTCCTGTTCGGTTTCTATAACACGGGTTACCTGCATTTCCTCTCGCAGGGCGTACAGCCCGAATTCTGGGCTTCGCTCTGGTTCGGGTTCCTCAAGGTGCTGCCCATCATCGTCGTTTCGTACGTTGTCGGCCTGGGCATCGAGTTCGCCTTCGCACAGGCCCGCGGCCACGAGGTCAACGAAGGTTTCCTCGTGACGGGCCTGCTGATCCCGATGGTCATGCCGGTGGACATCCCGCTGTGGATGGTGGCGCTGGCCACGGCCTTCTCGGTCATCTTCGGCAAGGAGGTGTTCGGCGGTACGGGTATGAACGTCTTCAACCCCGCGCTGCTGGCCCGCGCCTTCGCGTTCTTCGCCTATACGCCCTCGATGTCGGGCGCTACGGTGTGGATCGCAGGGCTCTCCTCGGGCGAGGGCGTGGTGGACGGCTTCTCGGGCGCCACGGCACTCGAAAACCTGAGCACCACGGGCCAGATGGGCTACTCGGCCATGGATGCCTTCCTCGGTTTCATTCCGGGGTGTATCGGCGAGACCTCGACGCTGGCGATCCTCCTGGGCGCCGCGATCCTCCTGTTCACGGGCGTCGCTTCGTGGCGCACGATGGTTTCGGTATTCGTCGGCGGGCTGGCGATGGGCTATTTCTTCCAGGCGATCGGCACGACGACCTATCCGGCATGGTACCACCTGATCATCGGCGGTTTCGCATTCGGTGCCGTCTTCATGGCCACCGACCCCGTGACCTCGGCCCAGACCAATACGGGCAAGTATATCGTGGGGTTGCTGACCGGTGCGCTGGCAGTGCTGATCCGCGTGGTCAACCCGGCCTATCCCGAGGGCATGATGCTGTCGATCCTCTTTATGAATGCGCTGGCTCCGCTGGTGGACTACTACGTGGTCGAGGCGAACATCTCGCGCAGAAAGAAACGTGTTAAACTGGCGAAATAGGGGAGATATATGGCAACGAAAAAATTCAAATGCACAGTCTGCGGCTATATCCACGAAGGGAAGGCCGCTCCCGAAACATGCCCCGTTTGCGCGGCTCCCGCTTCGGCGTTCGTCGAGATCGAGGACGCGAAGAAGAAGGGGATGCTGAGCGACAAGAACGGCAACGCATATATTATAATGTATTCGACCGTGATGGTCGTGATCGTGGCGACGCTGCTCGCCGTGGCGGCACTCTCGCTCCAGAAGCGCCAGTATGCCAACGAGCTGAACGAAAAGAAATCCTCGATCCTCTCGTCGCTCTCGGCGCAGGGGCAGAACTACGACACCTTCATCGACGCCTACGTCGTCGACGCCCGGGGCGAGAAAGTCGAGGGGCAGGACGTATTCGAACTGCTCAAGGACTTGCCGGGTGCTTTCGATGACGGCAAATTCCCCGTGTTCGAGGCCAAGGACGGCCGTGTGGTGATCCCGGTTACGGGTACCGGCCTCTGGGGCCCGGTCTGGGGTTATGTGGCGCTCGAAAAGGATATGGACACGATGGCTGGTATCATCATGGCCCACAAGGGCGAAACCCCGGGCCTGGGTGCCGAGATCGCCACGCCGAAATACCAGGCGCTGTTCGTCGGCAAGAAGATTTTCAAGGGCGACCAGTTCGTTTCCGTGAAGCTGCGTAAGGGCGGCGCACAGGATCCCGAGCATGAAGTGGATGCCATTTCGGGCGGTACGAAGACTTCGGACGGCGTGACGGCGATGCTTTACAACAGCCTGCACCACTACCTGCCGCTGCTCGAAGCCAAGCGCAAGGCTGCAATCGAGGATGTCGTGTTTGCCCCCGTGCGGGATGAGTCTAACGAAGAAAATGTAGGAAACAATGAGTAAGCAAGAAAAAGAGCCTTTGTTTTCGGCTAAGAATATGAAGTTCCTGACGGGGCCGTTCTCCGCGAACAACCCGGTCATCGTGCAGATCCTGGGTATCTGCTCGGCGCTGGCCGTCACCGTGCAGCTCAAGCCCGCCATCGTCATGGCCCTCTCCGTGACGGTCGTGACGGGTTTCTCGAACCTGGTGATGTCGCTGCTGCGCAACGGCGTGCCTTCGCGCATCCGCATCATCGTGCAGCTGGTGGTCATCGCCGCGCTGGTAATCCTGGTCGACCAGGTGCTCAAGGCCTTTGTCTTCGAGGTGTCGAAGCAGCTGTCTGTCTATGTCGGCCTTATCATCACCAACTGTATCGTCATGGGACGTATCGAGGCATTCGCGCTGGCCAACAAGCCGTGGGCGTCGCTGCTCGACGGTATCGGCAACGGCCTGGGGTACGGCCTGATCCTGGTGATCGTGGCTTTCTTCCGCGAGCTTTTCGGCTCGGGCACCCTGATGGGCTGGCGCATCATTCCCGAGAGCTGGTATGCGGCCGAGGGCGGCTGGTACTACAACAACGGGCTTATGCTCTTCCCGCCGATGGCGCTGATCATCGTGGGCTGCATCATCTGGGTACACCGTTCGCGCAATAAGGATTTACAGGAAAAATAGGAGGGTAGCGTATGGAATCATTGAATATCTTTATCCGGTCGATCTTTATCGACAACATGGTCTTCGCGTTCTTCTTCGGCATGTGTTCCTACATCGCCGTTTCGAAGAGCGTAAAAACGGCCCTCGGCCTCGGCGCCGCCGTTACGTTCGTGATGGTGATGACCGTGCCGCTGAACTACCTCCTGTATGAATTCGTACTCAAGGCAGGTGCCCTTTCGTGGGCCGGGCTGCCCGATGTGAACCTGGACTTCCTGACGTTTATCGTCTTTATCGCCACCATCGCCGCTTTCGTGCAGCTGGTGGAGATGGCCGTCGAGAAGTTCTCGCCGACGCTTTACAGCCAGCTGGGTATCTTCCTGCCGCTGATCGCCGTGAACTGCGCCATCATGGGCGGCTCGCTTTTCATGCAGCAGAAGGTCGATGCGCTGGAGCTGACGTCGCTCTGGCAGTCGATCGTCTACGGCCTGGGTTCCGGCCTGGGCTGGTGGCTCGCCATCGTCATGATGGCCGCCATCCGCGAGAAGACGACCTACTCGCAGATTCCCGCGGCGCTCAAGGGCCCCGGTATCGCGTTTATCATCACCGGCCTGATGGGTATCGCCTTCATGATCTTCTCGGGTATTCAGTTCTAACCTTAAAAGAGATTCGGAAAAAATGGAATTGACTATTATAGTTGCAATCATTGCCTTTCTGGTGGTGACCCTTCTGTTGGTGGGGCTGCTTCTCTTTGCAAAGGCCAAACTGACCTCGTCGGGCGAAGTTACGATCGACATCAACGGCGGCGAGAAGGTCATCACGACCGAAAGCGGCTCGACGCTGCTCGCAACGCTGGCCAACAACAAGGTCTTCCTGCCTTCGGCCTGCGGCGGCGGCGGTTCGTGCGGCATGTGCAAATGCCAGGTGATCGAGGGTGGCGGCGACATCCTGCCCACCGAGACCGGTTTCATCACGCGCAAGATGGCCAAGGAGCACTGGCGCCTGGGATGCCAGGTCAAGGTGAAGGAGAACCTCAAGATACAGGTTCCCGAAGCCGTGCTCGGCGTCAAGAAGTGGGAGTGCACCGTGGTCTCGAACCGCAATATCTCGACCTTCCTCAAGGAGTTCGTCGTCAAGCTGCCCGAAGGCGAGAACCTCAAGTTCCGCAGCGGCGGCTACATCCAGATCGACATCCCGAAATACGACGCCATCAAGTTCTCGGACATGGACATCGACGAGGCGTACCGTGCCGACTGGGACAAGTTCAAGATGTGGGATCTGGTCACGACCAACCCCGAAGCTACGTTCCGTGCCTACTCGATGGCCAACCACCCGGCCGAGGGCAATATCATCATGCTCAACATCCGTATCGCCACGCCGCCGTTCGACAAGGCTACGGGCGGGTTCATGAAGGTGAACCCGGGTATCTGCTCGTCGTACATCTTCTCCCGCAAGCCGGGCGACAAGGTGACGATCTCGGGCCCCTACGGCGAGTTCTTCCTGCCGGACAACCTGCCCGACACGCAGGAGCTGATCTTCATCGGCGGCGGTGCCGGTATGGCCCCGATGCGCAGCCACCTGATGCATCTGTTCAAGACCGAAAAGACCAAGCGCCCCGTGTCGTTCTGGTACGGTGCCCGTGCGCTGAAGGAGGCTCCCTATGTGGACGAGTTCCATGCCATCGAAAAGGAGTTCCCCAATTTCAAGTTCAACCTGGCGCTCGACCGTCCCGATCCCGAGGCGGATGCCGCGGGCGTGAAATACACCCCGGGCTTCGTGCATAACGTGCTCTATGAGAATTACCTCAAGAACCACCAGGCGCCCGAGGACTGCATCTATCTCATGTGCGGCCCCCCGATGATGATCGCGTCGGTGGTCAAGATGCTGGACGACCTCGGAGTGCCGTCGGAGAATATCCTCTACGACAACTTCGGCTCGTAGCGGTGCGGTGATCCGCTGAACGCCGCAGGCGCATAAACGGGAAGGGGCGAAGATTCGAAGTGTTTCGAAGGCTTCGCTCCTTCCCGTTTTTCGTTGCCTCAGGGCGGGGGGGAGTGCGGAGCTGCCGGGATTTTTTGTGCTGTATATCGGCCCGTCCGGAAAAGTACAGTATCGGGATAAATTATTATATTTGTATTAATAACCGATTCGACAAACTCTAAAAACCTTAATTCTATCGAAATGAACATTCCTTTGATTTTCTGGATCGTCCCTGCCGCCGCTGTCATTGCCCTGGCCGTAGCCTGGGCATTTTACCGCAGCATGAAGCGCGAGGACGAAGGTACCCCGCGCATGCGCGAGATCGCCGAGCACGTGCGCAAGGGCGCCATGGCCTACCTGCGCCAGCAGTACAAGGTCGTGCTGATCGTATTCATCATCCTGGCGCTGTTCTTCGCCTACCTGGCCTACGGCGCCGGGGTGCAGAACCCCTGGGTGCCCTTCGCCTTCCTGACGGGCGGTTTCTTCTCGGGGCTTGCCGGTTATTTCGGCATGAAGACCGCGACCTACGCCTCGGCGCGTACGGCCAACGCCGCACGCCAGTCGCTCGACCGCGGCCTGAAAGTCGCCTTCCGCAGCGGCGCCGTGATGGGGCTCGTGGTCGTGGGGCTCGGGCTGCTGGACATCTCGTTCTGGTATGTTATCCTCGAACGCTTCGTGGAGGTGTCGGGGCCGCAGAAACTCGTGGTCATCACCACGACGATGCTGACCTTCGGCATGGGCGCCTCGACGCAGGCGCTCTTCGCACGCGTCGGCGGCGGTATCTATACCAAGGCGGCCGACGTGGGTGCCGACCTGGTGGGTAAGGTCGAGGCGGGGATCCCGGAGGACGACCCGCGCAACCCCGCGACCATCGCCGACAACGTGGGCGACAACGTGGGCGACGTGGCCGGCATGGGCGCCGCCCTCTATGAGAGCTATTGCGGTTCGGTGCTCGCCACGGCGGCGCTGGGCGCGGCGGCGTTCGCCACGGCCGACGGCATGGCGATGCAGCTCAAGGCCGTGCTGGCGCCGATGCTGATCGCGGCCGTGGGGATCGTGCTCTCGATCATCGGCATCTTCCTCGTGCGAACCCGGGAGGGCGCCTCGATGCGCGAGCTGCTCCGCTCGCTGGGCGTGGGCGTCAATTTCAGTTCGCTGCTGATTGCCGGCGCGACGTTCGGTATCCTCTATCTGCTGGGAATCCAGAACTGGCTCGGGCTGTCGTGCTCGGTCATCACGGGGCTCGTCGCCGGTATCATCATCGGGCAGGCTACCGAATATTACACTTCGCACTCCTATAAACCGACGCAGAAGATCGCCGGAAGCGCCCAGACCGGGCCGGCCACGGTCATCATCGCCGGGGTCGGGTCGGGCATGATCTCGACGGCCATCCCCGTCCTGACGATCGGTGCCGCGATCATCCTCGCGTACCTCTGCGCCATCGGCTTCGACATGGAGCATATAATGGCTCCGATGAATATGTCGCTGGGGCTCTACGGCATCGGCATCGCCGCCGTCGGTATGCTCTCGACGCTGGGCATCACGCTCGCCACGGATGCCTACGGCCCGATCGCCGACAATGCGGGAGGCAATGCCGAGATGAGCGGCCTCGGCCCCGAGGTGCGCAAGCGCACCGACGCGCTGGACGCCCTGGGCAATACGACCGCTGCCACGGGCAAGGGCTTCGCCATCGGATCCGCGGCGCTGACCGCACTGGCACTGCTGGCATCCTACATCGAGGAGATCCGTATCGGGTTGCTGCACAACGGCATCACGATGCTCGACCTGCCCAACGGTACCTCGCAGTTGGTCGAGAAGGCTTCGATCCTCGATTTCATGGAGTATTACCAGGTCACGCTGATGAACCCGACGGTGCTGATCGGCATCTTCATCGGCGCCATGATGTCGTTCCTGTTCTGCGGCCTGACGATGAACGCCGTGGGACGTGCCGCCGAGAGCATGGTGAACGAGGTACGCCGCCAGTTCCGCGAGATCAAGGGCATCCTCACGGGCGAAGGCACGCCGGACTATGCCCGCTGCGTGGAGATTTCGACCCGCGGTGCACAGCGCGAGATGATGTTCCCCAGCCTGCTGGCCATCGTCGTGCCGGTAGCCGTCGGTCTCGTGTTCGGCGTGGCCGGCGTGATGGGCCTGCTGGTCGGCGGCCTCAGTTCGGGTTTCGTGCTGGCCGTGTTCATGGCCAATGCGGGCGGCGCGTGGGACAATGCCAAGAAGATGGTCGAGGAGGGGCATTTCGGCGGCAAAGGCTCCGAGTGCCACAAGGCCACCGTGGTGGGCGACACCGTCGGCGACCCGTTCAAGGACACTTCGGGCCCGTCGCTCAACATCCTTATCAAGCTGATGTCGATGGTCTCCATCGTCATGGCCGGGCTCACGGTGGCCTGCCACCTTTTCTGATGCCTTGCCTGCCGGGAGGGGCGGGTGCCGCCCGAATCCGGATTCGGGACAGACAGGGCTGCGGCCGGGCGTTGTCCCGTCTCTGGCTCCGGCTCCCGGCTCCGGCTCCCGGCGAAGGCGTTGTACTGGCTTCGGCCCGCAGCGAAAGGCGATGTTCCGGCGCCGGCCGCTGTGAAATAAAAAACCACCCTGTGCAGGGTGGTTTTTTATTGGATGCCGTCCTGTGAAGGCGGCTTCATGTCGGCCTCAGAAAAGGCCGGAAATACGGCTGAGGGTTGGAACCGGGGCGCGGCGCAGGCTGGGTATGGGCAAGTCCGCGCCGGGGGTTGGGCCTCGTTGCTTTTTGCTCGCGCGAATTACTTCTTGCTCGCGCCGCTTTCGAGGATCGAGACGATGGAGTAGAGCGTGAAGCAGATGGCGCCGAAGCCCGCCAGCACGCGTGCGGGGACGAAATACTTGGGCTCGGAGAGTGCCGCCTCGTAGAGGAATGCTGCGAGGAACAGGCAGGCCAGGGCCGTAAGCACCGGGATGATCGGGATGCGGTTGGCCAGCGGGAAATCGGCGTGCCAGATCTTTGCCAGCAGGATGACCTTGCTCGATATGCTCCAGCAGATCAGTGCCAGCCCTATGAGCACGAAGCCCACGAAGCTGATTGCCTCGCCCCGGAGCGTGAAGATGAGGATCAGTCCCAGCGCGAAGGCCAGGCCGCCCATCGCGAGCACCAGCCCCATCCACCGGCGGCGTTCCTCCATCGTGTAGCTGCCCCGTGCCTGGCGTGCAATACTGGCCACCAGCGCGATGAGCGACGTGCAGACACAGGCGATGCCGAACATGACGCTTCCCGCCACGATATGCGCCGGGAGCGTTCCCAGCGCGAAGAGCAGGATGCACCACACCCATGCCCCGGCGGCTATGGCCGACACGATGAAGATCAGCAGCGAACTCTGCCCGCGGGTGAAGCCTGCGGGGTTGACCGAGAAGGTGCTGTCGCCCGAGTTCTTGGGGATCAGGCTGAACCGCGTCGAGGAGGTGGCCGCCGTCGAGACGCACGCCGTGATGAACCCCAGCCCGCAGATTACATGCCCCGTGACGAACGCCCCGGTCATGTGCGACTGGATGATGAAAAGCCCGCAGATGACCGTCATGGCGGCGACCGCATAGCCGATGGCCGGGAAAAGGTATTTCGCGGCAGCGGTATAGGTGCCGATGATCTGGCGGATGATGGTGGCGGCGGTGCAATAGAGCGCGATGCAGATCGAGCCCAGGAAAAAGAGCACGGGGCCTGCCGTGAGCCGCGAGGGGTCGTCGCCGGCGGCGAAAACGTAGGCGCCGTAGGCGAAACAGAAGGCTGCCATCGCAAGGGGAATGGCGCGGAAGAGGATGCTTATGCCATAGTTCATAATCGGAGTTTTTGTTATGCGCCAGCCTGCAAATCATGAACCAAACGAAAAAATGGCTATCTTTGCCCCATGAAAAATATCGTTTTCGACCTGGGCGGAGTACTTTTTGCCCGCGACAGAAGTAAGTGTACGCAGGAATTCCACGACTTTTTCAGTTTCATCCGTTCGGAGCCCATGCCGGCTTTCTGGGAGGATTACGACCGGGGCGTGCTGACGCTCGACGAGGTGACCGGCATCCTTTCCGGGGTCAATGCCTGCCCGCGTGCGAAATGCGAGGAGTACCTGCGCCTGTCGATCGACATGCAGGAACCCGTGAAGCCTACCGAACAGCTTGTCCGCGACCTGAAGGCCGCCGGCTACAAGTTGTTCGTGCTTTCGAACATGTCGCGCGAGTTCATCGACTTCCTGCGCCGGTTCCCCGTCTACGGGCTTTTCGACGGCGAGGTGGTCTCCTGCGAGGAGGGCGTGGTGAAACCCGAGCCGGAAATCTACCGGCGACTGCTCGGCCGCTACGGACTCGATCCTGCGCAGACGCTCTTTATCGATGACCGCCCGGCCAATATCGCCGCCGCAGCGGCGCTGGGTATCCGCGGGCAGCTGTTCGACCATTCGGCGCCGGCCGCAACCTGCGACCTGCTGCGCCGCAGGCTGCTGCACGAAATAGTAGGGTAGCTGTCCGAGACCATATCCGGGTACTCCGTCCGTAAGGCCGCACCCGCAGGCCGTCGGCTCCGCCCGCACGAATCGTTGGCTTCCCCTTTTGCAGCGGTTTTCTCTGTCCCGT